>Ga0114925_10000180_pt1 | contig 24821 bp, 15 predicted proteins | sample SumtaG_2_FD_87287 | JGI IMG/M metagenome (GOLD analysis project Ga0114925, IMG submission 87287) | Deep subsurface microbial communities from Indian Ocean to uncover new lineages of life (NeLLi) - Sumatra_00607 metaG | ecosystem: Environmental > Aquatic > Marine > Oceanic > Sediment | place... | reverse complement strand
TTGGAGAATGGGGATATTTTAGTTATCGCTCAAACTATAATATCAAAGAGCAATGGACGAATTAGAAATCTAAATATGATTGAACCGAGTGAGAAAGCCATTGAAATCTATAAAAAAATTACTCCAAAAGCGAAAAAAGAAGAAATTCCAATAAAAGATCCAAAACTTATTCAAGCCATTCTGGATGAATCAAAAGAAATTATAAAAGCTGAACATGTATTAATTACTGAGACTAAACATGGATTTATTTGCGCTAATGCGGGAATAGACAAATCTAATATTGAAGGCGAAGAAAATATTGCATTATTACCTGAAAATCCAGATGGTGATGCTCAAGATATTAGAAGAAAACTTAAAGAAATGATTAATAAGAATATTGCCGTAATTATCTCTGATTCTTTTGGGCGTTCCTTCAGAGTAGGTGCTGTTGGAGTTGCTCTTGGAGTTTCGGGAATAAGTCCCATTTTGGATAAAAGAGGAAATAAAGATTTATTTGGGCATGAGCTTCAGAGTACTATTATTGGCCAAGTAGATAGTTTAGCTTCTGCAGCACAGTTAGTTATGGGAGAAACTGATGAGGGAATTCCTGTTGTAATAATAAGAGGTTATAAGTTTGAGTTAAATGAATCTGCATCAATTAAGCAGATTTTAAGAGAGAAAAGAATTGATTTATTTAGGGGAGGTAACATACAGCAATTCGAAAATATTCTTCAAAAAAGGAGAAGTTATAAATTTACATTTGATTCGAAAAGTGTAGATAAAAAAATTATAGAAGAATGTATTGAACTTGCTCGATGGGCGCCAAGTGCTCATAACGGTCAATTTTGGCGATATATCATCATAGAGAAGGGAAAAATTAGAGAACAATTAATAGATAATATGAATGAAAAATTGAGAAATGATTTAAAAAAGGATGGCAAATCAGAAAATTTCATTAAGAATAAGATAAATATGACCCGAAATAATTTTTTAAATGCCCCGATTTTGATACTTCTCTGTTTAGATACAAAAGATTTAGAAAAATATAATGATGTTGAAAGATCAAATAATGATTATATTATGGGAGTTCAAAGTATAAGCGCTTCAGCTACATATTTATTACTTGCATTTCAATCTAGAGAATTAGCCTCATGTTGGTATTGTGCGCCATTGTTTGCTAAGGAAATCATAAAAAATACATTAATAATTCCAGATTCCTATGACCCGATGGCTTTTTTTACAGTAGGATATCCAATGAAAAATATAAAAGCCCCAATGCGCAAAGAATTAAACGAAATAATTTTTAATTTGGAGAATAAATAACAAAATGAGCGAAAATTATTATTTAGTTTTGGCAGGCGGAGTTGGTGCTGCGAAATTTATAGAGGGCTTAGTTAATGTTGTAAATCCCGAATTACTAAAAATTATTATAAATACTGGTGATGATATTGAACTTTTTGGTCTTAATATCTGCCCTGATTTAGATATAATCACTTATACATTAGCAAATGTAATAGATAGAGAAAAAGGATGGGGGTTTTTTGATGAATCGTTTAATTGCCTAAGTATTTTAAAGAGATTTTATGATACTGGTTGGTTTAACGCTGGAGATAAAGATCTCGCTATACATATTTATCGCACAGATCTATTTAAACGAGGGTTTAGTAAGTCGGAGATAACTAAAAAGATATGTAAAAAGTTAGGTGTAAAATCGCACCTTATTCCAATGTGTAATGAACCCGTTGAAACTTATATAAAAACACCCTCAGAATTTATACATTTCGAGGAATATTTTATAAAATATCGATGCGAACCGGAAGTTATTGACGTTAAATTTAAAGGAATTGAAAATGCTAAACCAGTTGAAGGAGTGTTAGAATATATAGAAAAAGCTAAAAAAATTCTAATAAGTCCCTCAAATCCAATTGTTTCTGTTGGAACTATACTTCAAGTAGCAGGAATAAAAGAAGCACTTTCAAAAGTAAAGGATAAAGTGTATGGTATTAGTCCAATAATTGCAGGTGCTACTGTAAAAGGTCCTGCGGATAAGTTAATGAAATGTGAGGGTTTTGATGTTTCCTGTGTAGGAGTGGCTGAATATTATAAAGAGATTTTAGGCCATCTCATCATTGATAATGTAGATTGTGACTTAAAGCCTAAAATTGAAGAGTTTGGGCTAAAAGCATATTGTTACGAGACATTAATGACAAATCTAAATAAAAAAATAGAACTAGCAAAATTTATACTTAATTTATAAAAAATAGGTTTAAGTCTCAGGTATAGGCTCGGTCATAACTGGCTCAGCATCTTTGTCTTTTTCTTCTTCCTCGCCCTCTTCCCCTTCTTCCTTGTCTATTTTAACATAATCTCCGACAGAAGCAAGAATTTCTTTGATACGACCTTCTTGTTTTAATCGAATTATTAAATTTCTATGCTTTACATAAGAAATTAACCATGAAATGATCGGAAATAGAAGCATTATAGGACCTAACAATATTATAATGACTTCAGGAGAATACATTCCTACACTTTCCGTTATGGCCGGTGGTAATTGAAAGACGTTAATCAAGAACCATCTTGGGTGAATAATGATATAACTAATAAAAATAAGTAATCCAACCCGAAAGGTAAAAGTTGTTAAAGTTGAGGTGGCTAAACTTTTTGGTCGCGGTGCAGAAGTTTTAGCTGTTAACGTATCTTCTGCTTCTGGATCTTCTCTAAAGAGCCTCTCTACATAACGACCAAGTCTTCTTGTTTTTGACGCCGCGGTGATTAACTGCTTTTCTTCATCCTCTAATTTTCTTCTCATAATCATTTCTTTTACATATGAGAACCTCTCACCAGCTTTACCGAAAAATTTTCCAACTTGTTCCTTCTCCTCCGCCTCGAGTTCTTTAAGCTTTTCCTTAGCTTCTTCTTTAATCTTATCAACATTAGCGGTTATTTGCTGAGATTCTCTTTGTAGAACCCTTAATTGAGCCTCTAATCTACCTTTCCTCTCTAATGAGGGTTTTGTTACAGTATCAGTATAATTTATTTGAAACGAAATCTCTAAATATATATAGGCTACAATTGCCATTAAAGCAATTGGACTAGCAAAAAAAGCAAAAATATCATCAACCGGTAAATCAGTTAATGATGGATCAACGGGATTTACTAAAGCTTCTACCTTCACATCTCTTCCTAACATATCAGAAAATATTTGAGAGATATTTTCGGGTCTGAAATCTGCACCGAATAAATTCAACATATCTCCAAAACCAAATATCATAAGGGGGATTACAATCATTAGAACTAAACAACCAACCGCAACAAGGCTAAATCTTGGATCATTCTGTAAAATAGCTCTAAGGAAAAAGATTATTGCGACTAAGAATAATATTTGAAAAATTAATAAATAAAAATCAATACCAAAAACTAATAGCTCATGGGTAATTAACCCGGGAACGGCATTCAATTCTGGAGCAACTCCACCGGGGAAAGAAAACCATAAATTTAAAAAATTTTTAAAGAAAAACCCAAGAAAATAAAACATAAATCCAGATTGATATCCTGGAAAGGCGCCAAACATTCCGGATGTAACTAATGCGGAAAAATAACCTACGATATATAATATATAGTAAATTAAATAAATAAATATTAACCTTATACCATCAATAAAACTGGCTAATACAAGTTCTCCGTCAGCAGTTTGTAAAACTGAAGTAAAATCGAAAATAGAGTTAAATATTATAAGTAACCAGATAAAAATAAATGCATTGATAACGTTTAACACTAATAAATAATTTCTCATTTTAGTATGCACTCCCCTTCTTCTTAGCATCCATGTAACTTCGAAGAATATTGTCAAGAAAATCATCGGGGCCCACTGTTATTAAGTTGGCTCCAATATGTCTGATTTCCTGCTTAACTATCAAAATATGTTCCATCATTTCCTCGCTGATGGCCTCTGCCAGTGCTTTATCTGTAGGATCTAAATCAACCTCGTGGATTTCGAACCATGGTGAAAATGGATTTATCACAATTATAGTGTGATTAAAAGGAGCTAATTTTCTAATTGCTTGCCCTACTTCTTTAGCATTTGCCTCTAAATCCGAAATGATAAAAATTAAACTACGTTTTTGAAAGCGCCTAATAAAAGTGTCAAACGCTTCAACAATTTTACATTTTCCGGCAGGTTTTACTCTTGCAACAAAATCTAATACTTGATAGAAATGATCATCTCCACTATTAGGTTTTAGGAAATTAACGTTCTTTTTATCAGAAAATGTAAATATTCCGACGCTATCACGGCGAGTCAAGGCTACTTTTGTTAATAACATACAACCTCTTATTGAATATTCAAACTTTGTGTTTTCAATAGCACCACCAGCCATAGTACTTGAAGAATCCACCATGATAATAACAGTTACATCTCTTTCAGACTCAAACTCCTTTACAATTAGTTTCCGAGTACGGACACTCGCTTTCCAATCAATTAACCTAAATTGATCGCCAAATACATATCTTCTCATACCGTAAAATTCCGAACCGAGGCCTTTTTGTTTAGATCTCTGGGCCCCAAAGTTTAATTGTAGTGAGCGCTTGGAACCCAAAATTTCAATTCTTTTAATATCTTCGTAGGGTGGATATATTAAAATATCGTCCACGCTGTCAGGAACAATCCTTTCTAATGAATTAAATCCTAACCTATCCTTTACGGTGATTGACAAGGGGCCTAGCGCATATTCGCCCCTAACTTTTGGCTCAAGAACGTAAGAGAACTTTATAAGGTCTTTAGGACCAATTCTGGTTGAGATAAAATTTTCACCCAAGATTAATCTGAAAAGCTGTGGATTATAATAATCCTTTATTTCAATGAAATCAAATGAGCTCTTGCCGGTGTTTTCAATTACAACTTTTATATGTACAAAATCATCCTTGAATACTTTTTGCTTTTCAAGTTCTCTATGTACCCTTAATTCCTCTACATTCATTTGATAATGAAAGGATGGTAAGCTAATTATAGTGCTAAATAAGAGTAGAATTGCAAAATAAATCAAAAAATAATTTACAAATGCAAAGCCAGCACATAGAAAAAATGCTGCAAATAACACTAAGCTTCTTCCATATCCACCTAGAATCTTATTCCACCGTTGTATACTTTTTTTTTATTTTTTCTCTCAATATTTATTACCAATTTTAAAAAAAAATTATATTGGTACGGATATATCTTCAATTATATTCTTGATGACCGACTTAACATCGAGTCCTTCCAATTCCGCTTCGGGTTTTAATAGAATTCTATGATTTAATGCAGGCATCGTGAGAGCGCGTACATCATCGGGGGTAACATATGTTCTGCCGAGTATACTTGCGCGGGCTTTAGAGCACTTCATGAGGACCAGTGAAGCACGGGGTCCACAGCCTAAAGCAATCTGCGGATGATTTCTTGTTTTTAAAACAATGTCTCTTATGTATTTGAGAATGCGATCGTCGATATAAACCATTGCGCAGAGTCTTTGCGCAGCTAAAAGCTCTTCGCCGGTTGTTACTGCCTCTACACTTGGTGATTCGCCGCTTATTTGTCTTCTTAGAATTTCAACTTCCTCATCTTTTTCAGGATAATCCAACCAGAGCTTAAAAAGGAATCTATCAACCTGTGCTTCTGGTAAGGGATAGGTCCCTTCCATTTCTACTGGGTTCTCCGTTGCAATAACAATGAACGGCTTGACTAGTTCAAGCGTATCACCTTCTATGGTTACTTGTCTTTCGGCCATAGCTTCAAGGAGAGCGGCTTGAGTCTTAGGTGCCGAACGATTAATTTCGTCTGCAAGAACTAAATTCGCAAAAATAGGTCCCTTCAAGAGAACAAATTGTCCCGAATCTTGATCGAAGATTTTACCACCCGTTATGTCAGCTGGGAGCAAATCTGGCGTAAATTGAACCCGTTTGAATGATATGCCTAATGTATTAGCAAACGTTTTAGCCATAACAGTCTTTCCTAAGCCAGGTACTCCCTCTAAAAGCACGTGTCCATTTACGAGGAGAGCGATGAAGAGCTGTTGAAGTATTTCACCATAGCCCACAATAACACGGGACACTTCAGAAAGGACTTCCTGAGCAATTTCACGGATAGGGCTTACATCCAGATCATCGTGTTCGTAATATTGAGATTTTTCTGCTTCCATATTTTTACAACCTCCTTATTTTTCATTTTTTTATATTTTGATTTTTTATTTTTTTTTAATTTAATTTATAAACTTGATTAAATATTATTTGCTGCCCATTCCATTTCATAGAAAAAGTTCTCAAAATCAACGTGGTTTTTTATTTTAGTTTTACCATTTTTGATTGCGAGCATTTTATCCATAAATTTGATTAATCTTCTTTCTTTAGCGCGATTAATACGACCTTCTTTCCGCTTTACGAAATTTATAACATTTTGAGTTGTTATATTACCTGCACCTAACTGTGCGTTGAGTTTTCGCTCCAATCTTCGGTATAGAAGCGTTAACGCTTTACCGTACTTACGCTTATCACGATACCATTCGATCTTCTTAGCAAAGAACGAGCTTGTTCTGAATTTCTCTCGTACTTCCCGTTTTTCTTCTTTTTCCCTTTTCTTCTTTTCAATTTTTTCTTGTTTTTTCTTGGATGGGATATATTTTTTTAGGGTATAGATTGCTAAAAGCGGATATATCCATGCGGTTATTGGATTGGTTGATAAATGGACGATATATTGTAAAATATACCCGTAAATTCCTGCGCTTGATAAATCTCGAGAATTTTCTGGACGGATGTGAGCTTCGTCAAAGACAACAATCCAATCATCTTTATCTCCAAATGTGAGCCAATCAATAATATTTATACCAAATCGGCGGTTATCATAGTCACCATCGTTTATCAATTCATTATTAAATAAGCTGGCATCTGCAGAAACAAATATTCTTGAACTTTGTCCACTTGCATGTTGAGTTTCTTTAGCCATAAAGATTGCTTGCGGAAATCCACCAGTAGGTATTTTATTCATACCACTAAATGGACTATCTGAATCTGCGATTGCATCGCTGATCATTCCGATATCTGCGCCATCATCTTCATATATATACTTCCCATCATCATTTTTATCGAGAAAACTATAAAAACTTGAATAACCAATAACATTCCATCCAGAGAATTCTACAAATGGTCCTCCTAGAGCAAGGGAACTTTTAGAAAGAATTACTTCTGAAATTCCTGATGTTATTGGATGAGATGTCCAAGTCTTAATTATAGGAAACTTCGGATTAGTATCATAAGACTCGTTATCACGCAAAATTCCACTTGGAAATACTGTGATTGGGATCTTATCGCGCAGATCTGGATTAAACATACTAGCGAGAAAGATTTCCCATAATAAAGTCTCCGTTGAGCCGTGGTCGTGACATATAAAAATCGAGTTTGAAGTATTAAAAAACGTAATGAAATAAGGAATTTCATATATTGGGTTATAAAATGAATTAGGTCCTAATAAAACTAATAAAATTTTTTTATCTAGCCTATCTGTCGCACTTAAACTTGATTGGACACAGCCAGTTTCATAACCTTCTTGTTCTATATAGTACTTAAAATCTGAACAACCATTCCATTCAGAGTTATATACTGAGAAGTTTTGTTTATTCTTGCCTTGATCAATAATAGGAGATAATAATGGAATAAATACAATGATGAGAATTAATAAGAATAATGCTTGTTTATAAATAGAAGTTTTTCCTTTCCTTCGAGAGACTTTTTGACGAGATTTGTATTCATTCGAAGTTTTTAAGAACACTAAGAACCTAAAACCGGCAAAAATAGCCGCAATAAAAAAAACAAAAGGGAGAAAACTCACATATAATGGAATCGCTCCAGGATTTGATTGCTGAAATTGGGTAACAAAGGTACTCATAAATACTCCATAAAAAATGAGATAGAACGTAACAAATATGAGTATTATTCCCTTTGAGATCCTAACACTTTTCTCAGAAGTTTTTCCTACTTTGGCCATTTTTCTTATCTTTTATTTCTTTTGAGTTTCTACAAATTTTATATTTGCATAATTATACACTAAATGAAAATGTTTTACCAGTAACCTCTTTATATAAGGTTGAGAATAACTGTGCTGTGATATTGATTTCTTTCGCAGTGGGTTCTACTCCCCCGTAAATGATTTCTTCTACTTTTGATACAAGAGGATATACGGATTCTGGTTTATGACCTAATTCATTTACACAAGTGATTGCGTATTGACGAATTGTTTGGTGTGGTAATCTAGGCTTCTCAGACTTATTGGCAACAACATCTGCGTATGTTAAATATATATATGCAATTGCCTCTTTTGGTCTTCCAGTCTCTATTAACACTTTCACATTGTTAAACCGTTGTTTAATATTTATTTCTGGTATTTGTACATTTTTCTTTTTCTTTTTTGCCATTTTCTTTTCCCTATTTCTATATTTTTTTTTTTGTATTATACAATTTTTCTCTTTATTTCTTTAAATAATGTTTTTTTTTAAAATTTTAAGATAAAATTATATCCGGTTAATTCATAATAAATTGGTGAAAATAATCCGACAGTGTCGTAAAAATCCCGATCTGTTATCGAATAAGGCCGCCCATATATAATTCCCTCTACTTTTTGAATAAATGGATAAATAGTTGTGGGACTTAATTTTAATTCTTTTACTGAGACGATTGCGAAGTCTCTAATTGTTTCAAACGGTTTTTTAGTTCTATTGTATTTTGCGCTCACCAATTCCATATAAATAGCATTAAATAGGTATGAAAGCGCTTCTTCTAGTCTGCCTGATTCTTTAAGAATTTTCATATTCTTAATTTTTGATGCGAGAGGGATTTGTACTGATTTTGATTCTTCTTCTTGTTTTTTAAGGAATTTAATACCAACAAAAACTAAAACAGCGACCACACCTGCGATAACAGGAATAAAAATTATAAAAAAGCCTTGAAACACTAAAGGTCCAGTTGTAATTGGTACTTCGGTATCTTGCCCCCCTACTGCTATAGATACATTAATAAAATGATATGTATCAGAAATTATGCTAACGTTCACTAATGTGTGCACAACTTGAATAGTTATATTCTTATATCCCGTTCCAGGCGGAACTATATAATCCATAGTGAAATTACCTGTAGCATCAGTTTTTCTTGTTCCAATATGTTGATTATCATAATAAATATTAACATTTTTACCTCTTATTGGTAAATTAGGATTTGTCCTTGAAGCAACATGCCCATATATAGTAATAGTCTCCCCTTCTGAAGTTTTATCCACCATTTTCCAATTACATGTGATATTATTAAATAATTTTAAAGCTATTATTAATTCTGAGGAATTAATCTGGGGGAGTTGTCCCGAATAATTTAATTTCAAAGTTAAATCTTCATAAAAGATTGCGAGGTCTAAGACATTAGGAGTTTTAAGATTTTCTGAGAATTTGCCCGCATTTGGAGAGTTTAGTGTAAAGAGAGTTCCATTAGCCCATTCATCTGTACTATTTTTCCAATATTTATTAATTATCCTTCCTGAGAGCGGTTTTCCATCAGCATAATTTAAATGTCCTTCAAAGTAAAAACTCTCCCCGGGAATCAAAGGAACAGAAGGATCGTCCGAATTAATCCAATCCATTAAGATTGTTGAGTTTGCATTTACATCAATCATATAATGATCACCAAAATATCGAATTACGAGTGGATCAGTAACATTAACTTCAATTTTATGGCTAGAATAAACATCCAGTGAATTAGGAATGGTAAAATTAATTAAAAATTCTCCATTAACATCAGTGGTGTCGTTAAATTTATGAATAAAAACATCATCTACAATAAGAGAGACATTATATCCTTCTCGAGGACCCCATATTAAATGGGTGACATTTCCTCTAATAGGAATAGTCTTTCCGAGTCCATGACGCGTAGTATTAATGGTCAAATTAGCATGTAGATGTAGATCGCCCATAATAGCCGATATTTTTGGAGTATTTTCTTCAATTACTTTTTCAGATTTGTTTTTATTTATTTGAGAAATATTTGGATTAGAAATAATAGAGATGAGTAATAAAGTAATAATCGAAAAAATAAAGCAAGCTCCGATGTATTTTTGCTTTTTTGATACTTTTTTCATATTACTTGTCACCATGATTTAACGTATTTTATGTTTTCCTAAATATCTCTATTTCAATTATGGATTCTAAATAATATTGATCTGGGATTCCTAGGGAATCTTGGGGATAAAATGAAATATAAATTTTTGTATTAGCATCCCAATTATCACCAACAGTAAAAGATGCACTAAAGTTTCCATTAAAATCAGGTACCGCTAAAGTGCTATTTAAAATATCACCATTTCCATCTCTAATTGTAATATTTACGCTCCATCCTTGCCAAAATGGATTGCCATTGTCCCATTCTATAGTTCCATTGATATTACATGTGTCATCTGAATACCAACCACTTGGGAAAGCAATAGTATGATAATCTCCACTAAGCGATACTGCTGCCGTTATATTCAGACGATAAAGCGAACTATTTGTATGTACCATATAATCTGTTATATTTAAAACAGGAATAGGGACGCCGTCTATAAAGAAACTTCCATTAAAATCAATTCTTATATACATTTCCCCTCGGGGACAGTTAATATCAATATAATTAATTCTAAATTCATAAGTTCCATCGGGTGCTATAGTCATATTTTGTTGATATCCTCCTTCGAAGACGAGATATTGAGTGTAATCCCAAGTACCATTTATTAATCTTATTCCAACCTTTAAGTCTCTTAAGTCTACCAAACTCTCTTCTACATGACCTGTAATTATTAAACTATCAGCAGCTCTTTGTATACTACCTGCAAAAGGATTGACAATAATATCAATTGTTTCGTTTATTATGATATAGGTAATATTAAACGCGCCATAAATAGAATAATTTAATTTAATAAGGTGGAGCCCTGCATGCCATGAACTAGTATTAATTACAAATTGATGAGATCCATTATCTCCAAATTGATAAGTGTAGGAGTCTAGTAGTAGATCATTATTATAAACATCATAAATTCTTACAGTGCCTGTATCCACACCACTTCCATGTTGAGTTACATTCACCTGAAAAGTGATATTATCATTACGATTATAAAAATTGGGCAGATAATTATCATCATACATAGTTCGGGTAGCATTTCCATCGATTGATAGATATATGGTGATGTTTTCAGGATCTTGAACTATTAAGTCAGTTAATCCAAAGCTGGAGTTACTAAAAAGAGATGGTAGATTAAAGATATGTGGATTATTAAATGATGGTAGGGCGCTAAGATCGTTAGGGGCACCGTAGACGAAAGTTCCATTAAAATCTATTCTAATTTTGTAAGTACCGGGTGATACTGAATCTTGTACATAATATACGAGGTAAATTTCTCCCGTCTCATTTAGATATAAGGATCCACCGATTAATGAAATATAAGATGAAGTAGGGAGTAATTTCGTATCATTATCAATTAAGTATACATTTATATATCCATATTTTATTGGATCTCCATAAGTTCCATTTACCAAGAATCCTCGAATTATAAAGGTTCTATCATTAGAAGTACTACAATTCACAAGACTTGGAGAAGGCCCGAGTGTTATATTGAATGTAATTTGGTCGTCCAATATGAAATAGGAATAATTATAAAACTGATTGTAATATGACACTTGAATTAGATGAGGTCCTGCTAGCGTAGAACTATTTGTAAAATAAGTATATCGAGCGATTCCAGAACTATCAGTATAATTTGATCCAATAAATTCACTTTGAGTAACATCGTAAAATTCCACTAATTCTCCAACTAGAGGATCTGTTCCCCATTGTAAATAAGTTCTTAAATTAACAGATTGAAACCTAAAAATATTTGGGTTATTATAATCGTCCGCTGGGAAATTATTTATCAAGAGATTGAAAATAAAAATATCAGCAGCCTCTATTCTTAAATCATGTGCAAATGTAGCATTTACATTAGTGTTTCCAAAATTAAAATCAAACCAGTATGGATTATTAAATAATCTAATTCTACCTGTAAAATTGAGCATTAAGGTGTAATTACCTCCAGGTGTAAAATCTTCTACGTCATATGTAAGATCGAAAAAACCATCGCTTCCTGTGTTAATTGGAGCGTTTGGAATTAAGTAAGTGGAGTTATCTCTCCCAAGTTTCCGTAATAGCAATTCGACATAGGAAAATGAAATTGGCTTTCCATTTGTTGCATCGGTTATGTTCCCTGACACACTAAATTGAGTGATTCCTGGTGTTGTACGGTTTATTTCGCGAGGAGTTGGTCCAGAAATTATGGTTATATTCGGATTTTCATTTAAGATATAGTAGGAATAATTAGTTTTAAGCCCTACTTTGGCGTATAATAGATTAGGTCCCGCAATTGCATCCCAACCTACATTATAGAGAACTGATGCTTGTCCATTAATGTCTGTAGTATTAGAACCAATTAGAGTACTACCGTTTGTATAATCATAAAAATCGACTATCTCTCCAGGCATCGGGTCTTTTGTTATAGTATCATTAATAACATATGCCGTAAGGTTTAGTGTTTGGTATCTTTGTGTCTGAAAAGAAAATGACGGATTACCATAAGTATCAGTATTATTTATATAAAAACCAAGTCTCATTTCCTTTTCTGAAGTTACATTAAAGTCCCATCTACCACTTGAAATATTTATTGTAGGAACAGGTACAGGCCAGCCGAGGAATGTACCGTTGAAATCTACTCGTATTTGGTATTCACCAGGCGGAACACCTGGAAAATTTGTGTTTACTGCTAAAATTGGATCAAACACACCTGTATCGTCTGTATACCAAAATGAAGGTGTAAATGGATTAGGACGTTTATTATTTGTTCCTATATCTAATAAGACGAAATTTACTATAGCATATTTAACGGGATCTCCAGTTACAGGATCGTCAACAAACCCTTGAACGAGAGTTGCGTTTGCTGGAGTAGTTTTATTGAATTCAGTTGGATTAACTAACTGAAGATTTATTCGAATGGGAGCGTGTACTAAATAAGTTGTATTAGCATATGTAGCAGGATCATAGCTTGCCATAATTAGATGTGGCCCGACAACTTGCGTATCGTCAATATCTAAATAAAGAGAGGCGTTTCCATCATTATTAGTGTAAGCTTGACCAAGGCTACTTCCAGTAGAGGCGTCTAGGAAAGTTATTTTTCTATTATAGATAATTGCTCCAGGGTCATCAGAGGTTAGAGTTGCAGTTAAATTTGCTGTTTCGGTTCTATGGAAAATGGTTCCATTAACACTTAAAGAAATATTATATTTGTCATCCGTCATTGGAGTGGCACCAGGACCGAAACCATCATAAAGAACATCCATCTGAACCCACATTCCGCTACCTGAAACATCCGTTGGAATATATACTTCTGCCCAATTATACATATTTTTATATTTTACAGCAAATGCCCAATCGCTTAGATCATCATCCCAAATTTGATTTATGTTTCTACTATTAAAACCATCGACAAAACGGCTTGCAACACCAAAAAGCCTACTGAAGACACAAAAGGCAGAGGCAAAATGAGTCCATATACCCTCTCCTTTTCTACAAAACCAATCTACTTCATCTTCTCCTTCAGCAGGACCGTCGTTCAAAAACTCAGTAGTAGAAAAAGTGAAATTATCTTGAAGGTAATTCCTTATTTTGTTAGCAACCACAAAAGCGTGATCTTGGGGTTCAATGATACTATTTAATATCAGATAATGTGTATTAACATTTGGATTATTGGATAAATAATCAGGAATAGTAGGTGATAATTTAATATACTGATTTTTTATACTAGCTGGAGTATTTAACTCATCAACCGCGCTATTATTAACTGCGTTATTGGTTGGGAGTTTATATCCAAAGAGTTCATAAGTCATATTCACATCTCCGGCAGTTGTATAGACTTGGTCAGTTGTAGAGCAATTTAATCCATCTTTAAATAAATAACTATTATCAGTATCTAAATTGTCAGCTTGAAAACTATTATCCATAATATTTGGTTCTGGAAATAAAGCTGGAATAACAAATGAATTAGAACCTTCTGAAGGCGATAAAGGCATTTTAATCTTTATAAGAGGAATTCCTTGTGGTTCATAGGTACTCCAATATGTAGCATATGGGAACCCTGTTGTTAAACCTTTAGTTGCGCTTGTTGACCAACTATCGCCACTGAATTGGTCAAAACATTCATATCTCCAAAGATAATCAGACATATTATTAATATCTAAATGTGATGTATATTGCCCTACTCGAAAAACTTCTACTTCAGAATACATAAGAGCTACGATCGCAGCTCCCATACCATATAAATTTAAATCATCAATTTGACCATCAAACATTTCTTCTATGACCTCAGCTATTTCCTCTTCAGTCATATCTAAATCTGCCAATATTTCATCAATATTTTCCACATCTTGGAGTGCATCTATAATATCTTGTAAATCGAATGGGAAAGGAGGCATAATTAATTCAGCGTCTTCATATGGTGCACCTTCCAATTGTTCGTTAGGGAAAGGTCTTTTGGTTCCCATTATTATAGAAAAAATAATATTTTGCCAAGCAAAAATTGAAAGTAATAAGACCGCAACAAGAATTACTCCAATTAATCTCTTTTTATTAAAGCCACGACCAATTAATTCTTCCGTTACATCTGACATATAACATCAAAAAAATAATTTGTTACCGTGATGAATTTAGAATATAAAATAAACTTATCATATATATAATTTTCTTAGTAATAATTTGTTTGTAATCTTTAATATTTTACTCCTTTTATTGAAGAGATTTTACATTTATTTAATTTATAAATTAGAAAAATAAAAAATATAATTGATGTTAATTAAAATTCATATCCACATTTAAGGCAGACATTTTTCTTGGCATATATAGGTTTAGGGATGTAGCTAATAATTTTGGTTTTATCTTCAACCTCCTTTATTGAAGGGCCGTGAGCACCACAATTAGGGCATTCCCTTCTTCCACTGAGCGCTGGTTTTGAAGGAACGCGCGGTGTAGGCGTTATACTTGGAACTGACCCGCCCATTACCGGACCCGCAGAAGTACCATAGCCCATACCGCTTCCGACACTTGCACCAGGAGAACTTACACCTTGAGTTGATAATGTTGAAGGCATAACTGCTTGCGGTTCTTGTAATTCTTTAATTCTTTTCTCTTTATAATCAAGATCTTGACGCAATTGATCAATTTGACTTTGTAAAGGAGCAACTTGTTGTTGTAATAGCGAATTTTGCATATGTAATTCTTCTATTTGACTCTGAAATGCAGGTATTTGGGCTTCTAATTGAGCTTTCTCACTAATTATTTGATCTATTTGGCCTTGATATCTATTATGAATTGATTGCAATTCAGATTTTATTTGGTTGATCTCATTATCTTTTTCTGTAAGTTGAGAATTAAATGTAGATAGTTGTGAGCTTGAATCTGATATTTGAGCATTTAAATCATTTATTTGGCTCTGTAATTGAGAAATTATATTATCTTTTTCACTAAATTGACTCATCATTACATCAAATTCTGCTTGCGAAGGTCCACTAGGCATAGTAGGTGCAGGAGCAAGTGCCGCAGGAGCAGGTAGTGGCGCAATCGGAGGCGCTATAGAGGGTGGTGGCGCACTCGGAGGTGCTGTAGGAGGGGTTTCTAAAGGAAAATCATCATTTAAACCTAAATCTGGCAATTCAAAATCAAAATCTAGGGGATCTTTCTTTTCTTTTTCATCTTTTTCTTCATTATTAAAAGACATCTTTTATTCCTTTTTATTTTGAAATATTATTATATTTTATTTTGCAATTTAAATATGGTTTAACAAGTTTATAATTGTTTCACAAAAGGAAGAAATAAAGAAAAAGATCTAATTTTTTAAATTAGAAGCAATCCCAATGTGGGCTTAATATGTCTTTTATTGCTGGAATTAGTTTATTATTGATATAATTCAACAAATCTTTATCTGAATTTCTTGAATCTTCTTCAATAAGATTATCATCTTCGTCATTAAGAACTTTTAAACAATTATATACAGCTCTTGCTTGTTTATCAACTTCATACCCCCCTTCTAAAGTAATAGAAATCCTGTCATTTGCGAATTTTTTTGCTATACTTCTAATCATTTTTAAGTAATTTGCTGGTGCTTGGTAAGTCCATCCCATACCAGTTAACCTATCAGTCCAATGAGTGTCAAAACCAGCGGAGATAAGGATAAATTCGGGCTTGAACTCGGATAATATGGGTGTTATTATCTCATCAAAAAAAATCTTAATAACATCATCCGCAGCTCTCGGGGGCATAGGATAATTAATAATTTTTCCCTCACCTTTTTCAGAACCAATTTCACCAATGAAACCACTTCCCGGATAGAGAGTTCTACCATCTTGATGTGAATTAAACATTACAACTTCGCCATTTTCTGATTTTGAACCATTAAAGAACACATCTTGTGTTCCATTTCCATGATGACAATCCCAATCAATAATGACAACTCTTTTTAGGTTTTTTTCCCTAATTAAATATTCTGCAGCTATAGCGATATTATTAAAAATACAAAAACCAGCGCATTTATAAGAGTTTGAATGGTGACCCGGCGGACGTACTGCACAAAAAGCATTTTTAATTTTTCCGTCAAAAATTTGATCAATTGCTTCTAAGTTACCCCCAACAGAATATAGTGAAGCCTCGTATGTTTTTCCTGAAACTGCAGTGTCCATATCTAGATTTTGAACACGTTGCGTTTTTTCTGCTAACTCGCAAAGAGCTTTCACTTCATTAACTAAATTCTTATCATGGACGTATTGTATCTGGTCTAATGTCGCTTTTCTTGGTTGAATTAGTTTGAAATTAGGATCTTCTAAAACGCCTTGTTCATTTAAAAAATCCATTATGGCAATTAATCTCTTATGGCTTTCTACATGAACTATTCGGTGCTCAAGATATATATCGTCGTAAACTATTCCCGTGGTCATTATTAAAACATCTCAATTTTTTGGTAAAATTCTTATTATATTTTAGGATTTAATTAACTTAATATTTATATATTTTTATTCAATTCAAAAAAATTGAAAGAGTATGGCTGACAATAACTCAACTTCGGCGCTATATGTAATAAAACTAGTTATTATTGGAGAATTTAGCGTTGGAAAAACAAGTTTGGTTAAAAAATATATATCTGGACAATTTTCGAATGATTACAGAGCTTCTATAGGAACTAATCTATATATAACTAAGCTGACCTATGATGAGAATACAGAAGTCAAGATACAGCTCTGGGACATTGCTGGACAGGAGAAATGGATTAAATCGCGAGCATTGTATTATTCTGGCACAAAAGCGGCCTTAATTGTAGCGGATTTAACAAGAAAAGACACATTAGATCAAATTGAAAAATTTTGGTATCCCGATTTCCGAGCGAATTGTCAACTACCTCCAGTTATTTTAATTGCTAATAAAAACGACTTGAAGAGTGAAATATCTGAGGAAGAGGTAGAAGCATTAGGAAAGAAGATAAATGCAATTTCAATATTATATACTTCAGCAAAAACAGGAGATAATGTTAAAAAGGCGTTTAATTTAATTGCAGAAAGAGCAATTAAATTTCATAAAGATTAGCCTAGTTTAGATTTTTACAATAATCTTTATAAACTTTCTTTCGCCAGGTTCAAGGAATTTTTCAAAACCCTTCTGAATATCCTTCAAAGGTATTATCTCAGAAATAGACATACTTGGATTAACTTTATTTGACGCGAATAATTCAATTGCATCTAATATATCTTGGGTATTATGCGAAATTGACCCCTTTATTGTCAATTCTTTGTTATTTATCAAAAAAATTGGGAATGAGACATTTCCTTTATGGATTCCTTCTATTAGAATTGTTCCCCCTCTGTTTATGAGGTCGAGCGCTAGTTTTAAAGCTTTTTCATTTCCCGCACATTCAAAAATATATAAAGGAGTACCATGATTTTTAAAGAACCTTCTTAACTTTGCTTTATTTGGAGGGAAAGCATCATTAGCACCCATTTCTTTAGCTTTTTGCTGTAAAAATTCGTGCGGTTCGATTATGATAACATAATTAGGCTGTTTTTCACTTAATAGGACATTTAAAGTCGTTAACCCGATGTTGCCACCTCCAATTATCGCGACATTCTGACCTTGTGGGATATTAGATAATTTAATAGCCCTAATAGCTACTGCAAACGATTCAATAAGACTACACTCAATCATAGGGATATTCGCGGGCGCATGAAATAAATCGTCTTTATGAACTTTCACAAATTCAGCAAAACCGCCATCTCTGAAAACACCCATTCCTCTGATTGTACCATAGTTGGATTCTGGTAAAACGTTAATTCCTACAACTTTATCTCCCTTTTTAAAATTTTTAATATTTTCTCCTGATTCGATTACTTCTCCAGAAAATTCATGACCCATAATCAATGGAACTTGAAATAGTTTATATTTAAAATTGGATACATCAGAGCCACAGATTGCGCAATAGTGAACTTTAACTAAGGCATAATCTGGACCGATTTCTGGTTTGGGATAATTTTCTATATAGATAATTTTTTTAATATCTTCGAAAACTGCCGCTCTAATCATTCCTCACCGTGTGTTTTTCTAAGATTTTCAAGTTTTTGATCATGCAATTGCTCTATTTGTTTTTTCCATTCTTTATATTCTGGTTTCGATCCATCTATAGGAAATGATAATAAAATAAGAATGCCAACAAATAAAAATATTGCAGGAATAAGTCCAATATTTAATTTTATGCCAAATTTCGCTAATTCCGATTGTGTTTTAGCAGATTCATTATAACCGGTTAGAAAAATTATAAGTCCTGATAAAGCCATTGCAAGAGATTGCGCGGGTTTAGTGAAAAGAGCAGCTGAGCCGAAATAAGCACCTTCTCTGCGATGACCGGTCTCTAATTCATCTTTATCCACAATATCACAGATTAATATGGGTATTACCAATATTGATGCTGAATAGCCTAAACCCATAATAAATAAGGATATATTTGCTAATGCAATATCATTGGCAAAAGTTAAGAGAATCAGACCTATAATGACGAGAAAAGAGAGATATATACATGATTTTTTTGCACCATAATTTTGATTAAGAACCAGTCCCAAAGGAAATCCTAATAGGCTAGCCCCCACAAAAAATAAGACAGGAGTAGAAGAAAAAATATCTCTTCCACTTATTTCTAATACATCTTGAACATAAAAACTAATTTGAGAATACATAGCAAGTTGCATATACACGATCATAAAGGCAAAGGCGACATATATTAAAAAGGCTTTATTTTTAACTGTATATCTTACCGAGTCATATAAGCCTATTTTTTCCATTTCCGATTCTGCAAAACAGAATTCTTCTCTTTCTTTTATCCCAAATGCCATAATTGCTACACAGATTGCACCTATGATTGCAAATATGACTACTAAAGTTTGAATCACTGGAAGATTCTGATCATAAGGTTCTTCATTAACAATCAAAAGAAATGGCAACACAAACGTAATTGCAACAGCAAGACTTAACCCGATGACACCATAGAAGTTTAAATGTGCTCTTTCTTCAGGCTCAATCGAAAGTTCACTTACTAGCGCCCCAGCACACAGCCCAAAAATGGTGTAAGCTGTATCATAGATCATTAGAGTAATAAAAAGCCATAAAAATAGAACCCATTGATTAATTTCTACCGAAGGATCCACTGTAGGAGGAAAAAACAACAGAATGAAACCTATAGTCAAAAGCGGAGCACTTAACATTAGCCATGGCATTCGACGACCATATTTCGTACGAGTTTTATCAGATAACCATCCAATCAGCGGGTCATTAATTGAATTCCATAAAAAATAAAGAATCCACGCCAAACCCCATGCAAATGGATGAATATGAAAGACTTTTATCCAAACATTCAATAACCATGCCGCTTGGAGTCCTGCGGAAAGATTAAAACCAAAATTTCCAATCGCAAATTTAATTTTAGTAGATGTTGGGATCCGGAATTTTTCATCAATATCTGGTCCGGCGAAAATCTCTTTGAACTTTTTGAGCATAAATGATAACAAATTTATTAAATGATTTTTAGTAGAATTAAGAATGAATAATAAACCTTATTGAACAGCTTTAACTTATTTGATTATAAGAAAGAATATATTTTTCATTGAATTTTAAAAGCTTTTTATGATTGAAAACGCTGATAAAAAATACTATGGATTTATAGGGAATTTAGTCAAAATCAATTTAACTAAAGGATCAGTTAAAACAGAAAAGATTAATCTAGAAATTGCTAAAAGATTTTTAGGTGGAGCAGGATATGCATGTCGATACTTATTGGATTTTATTAATAAAAACACTGATCCTTTATCTCCTGAAAATGTATTAATGATTATGACGGGACCTTTTTGTGGTACTAGTGCGCCTTCCTTTGGAAGATTTATTGTGTGTTCCAAGTCCCCCTATACTGGATTATGGGGTGAATCTAATTGTGGAGGTTATTTTGGTCCAGAATTAAAAAGGGCTGGTTATGACGGAATAATAATATATGGAAAAGCAGATCAACCAGTATATATCCAAATTATAAATGAACAAGTAGATATTTTGGATGCTTCGTCTTTATGGGGGAAAGGTATTAAAGAGACACAACATAGCTTAAAGCATGCTTCTGGAGAACTTAAATCTAGGGTTTTTTGTATAGGTCCTGCTGGAGAAAATTTAGTTAAATACGCAACCATTAATGCTGATGGTCGATCGGCGGGGCGCACAGGAATGGGTGCTGTAATGGGGTCTAAAAAAATTAAAGGTATTGTTGTGAAAGGTGATAAGATAAAACCTCATATAGCAAATCCTGAGGTCTTCAGAGAAACAATTAAAAAAACAATCAAATTTATATTAGATTCACATGCTACTAAAGCCTTAAGAGGTTTTGGGACCAGTGCGGGAATTATGACAGCTTATTCATATGGAGATTTACCAATAAAATATTGGTCTCAGGGGGAATGGGAGGAGGTTTACAATATTTCTGGAGAAAAATTAAGAGAGAATCTGCTTTTAAAAACCAGATCGTGTTATGGTTGTTCAATTGGATGTGGTAGAATTATAGAAATTGAGGGTAAAAGGTCATTATTCGCAGACTGTGAAGGTCCAGAATATGAAACTATAGCTGGTTTTGGATCAATGATTTTAAACAGCAATTTAGAATCAATTGCTATAGCAAACAACCTTTGTAATGATTATGGACTCGATACAATAAGTACTAGTGGTACAATTGCATTTCTTTATGATTTGTACAATAAAGGAAAGATAAATAAACAAGATATAGATGGATTAGAGCTAAATTGGGGGAATTCAAATGTAATGATTCAACTAATTAAAAAAATCGCTTATAAAGAGGGCATAGGAAATCTCCTGGCAGAAGGTTCAAATGCTATAGGGGATAGATTTAACATATCTAAGGATGAGATTGCTACAATTAATAATCTTGAACCCCCTTATCATGATATAAGAGCTTGTTATGGGTTATCATTAACTTATACTTTTAGCCCGAGAGGGCCATGCCACATGTCTGGAGATGTCTATAAGGTCTTAAGGGAGGGAAATGAAATAGATTTTTCTTCAATAGATATCAAGAAAATGAATTTATACCAAAATAATAAGGAGATGGCTTACGCCACAAGTAAACTACAGGATTATAGAGCACTCTATTCAAGTTTGATTTCTTGTGCATTTTCAAACCCTCCTCCTAAATATATGGCCGAATTGATCGAATCGTTATTAGGTATTGAAATTGATTTAGAGAAAATGAAAATTTTAGGAGAGAGAATTTTTAACATGAAGCGTTTATTCAATATAAAAATGGGCTTAACTTTAAAGAACGATTCAATCCCCAAAATCTTACTAACTCCTACGAATGAGGGTGCGGTAAAAGGAAAAGTCCCTGATTTTGAAAAGTTAAAAAAATTTTATTATAAAATAAGAGATTGGGACCCTACTAATGGCAAACCTAATTTAAATAAGTTAAAAGAATTAGGATTGGAAGATTTTATTTAATTATTTATCATATCAACTTTTTTATAGTAAATGAATCTTGCCATCTATATCTTAATCTTCTCTACGTGGAGTGAATTTTAAGTGGTTTGGTCTCGGCTCATATAAAGTTCCTTCCCGCAAAAGTTCCTCTAGAGCATCCTTGATAAATTTCTTATCTAAAGATTCTTCTAATTCAAGAATCTGAATCACTCCATTCTTCTCAAGTTCATTCCAATTACTTTCTTCGAAAATTTCCTTAAGGCGATTCATCATAGTATCAAGTTTATTAAGGGCGCTCCTAGATTGTCCTGCAAAGATTCGGTCCATATCAATTTTTCCAGTGGTCTCATCATATCCGGTATCTTTAAGATATCTTTTAAAGAGTTTAATAATCTCCTCTACATCTTCTTTAAGCACCTTTTTTCTTAGAGCCATTTTTGCATATGCTTCACTCAATCGAACAAGGGCATCAAGATTTCTAGCTAAAATTGAAATAATGGCATCTTCACTGTCATAGTCGCCTCGTAATTCTAAATAAAACTCTTTAATTCTTTCTTTAGCCTCTTCTGTAAGATTTGGATGACAAGTTCTCTTAGCGAATTTAATATATTTTTTAAGAAGATCTGTTGAGATAGGAGCTACGGTATTAATTTGATCTTCAAAATTTTCATCTATTTCAACCATCGCATTACATAATATAAATTCTGCCATTTGGGCATCATCAGCTTTGTTAGGCCTATCGACTACTACAAAGATTAAATCAAATCTTGACAAAAGTGCAGGGGGCATTCGAATATTTTGAGTAGGTGTTTTATACCTATCATATCTACCAGAATGTGGATTTGCCGCCGCAATTATAGCCGTTTCAGCCTTTAATGTTGCAACAATTCCCGCTTTTGCAATACTAACGGTTTGTTGTTCCATTGCCTCATGAATTGCAGCTCGATCACCTGTATCCATCTTATCGAACTCATCTATAGCAGCAATACCCCCATTAGCTAAAACAATCGCACCTGCTTCAAGGTTCATTTGACCCGTATCAGTATCTTTTATTACAGCCGCAGTTAACCCCACTGCTGTTGAGCCTTTTCCGGAGGTATATAAACCTCTCGGAGACACATCTACTACACTTTTCAGAATCTCACTTTTCCCCGTTCCAGGATCACCTACAAATAGTATATGTATATCCCCGCGTTTATAGCCTCCTCCAGGTCTTCTTTTTCTTGTACCCCCAAATAAGCATAAAGCACTTGCCATTTTAAGATCATCTCTCCCGTAGATAACTGGGGCGATAGATCTAGCAATTTTTTTCTGTATCATTGGTTCTTTTGCTAATTTTTCTATTGCGTCTTTATCTTCTTTAGAGAGGTCAATATCCTCTTCACTTTTATCTTCTGGATCAATATAGTTAACATCTATAAAAGTTTTAAATAAAGTAGAATTAATGCTTTTAGTTGATTGTGCCAAAACTGATTTAAAAGTCCCCATAACTTTAACTCGGTCTCCTGGTTTTACATAATCAACTAAATTATATTTTAATATTGTTTGAACAGACCTAGGAATTCTTCCAGCTGGTAAGTCCTCAGGAACTTCTTGAATTGTTATACTTTGCCAATCAATAAATTCTGACTTTTTTGAAATTAGTCTAAAATCTGATTGGGCCTTAGCTTTACATCTCTTATTAACACAAAATCTTGGCCACTTTATTTTTGATGTAAGTTGAATCACTTCAAAGGATATCCCACATGTCATACATTCAAAATTAGCTTTTATTAATTTCGGTCTCACAGTAGAGCTTCTAATTGTTATTCCACTAAACCAAACAAGCTTAGCAATATTTTTTGCTCTGAGACCTCTAATTGGTATTACTAATGGTGTTTTTTCATCTTTTGTTGTTATTCTAACAAAATAATCTTGATCGAATAATGTTCCACCAGATTGAAATTTAAGGACATTTTTAAAAGCATCTATAGCGTCTTCCAATAGAGCCTCTGGATCATTTCTAAGCATATCGGCTATTTTAGGGTCGTGGGCTAACAAATCTTCATATAATACAATTAAACTATAACCGCCTTTAGAAAATATTTCATTTATTTGATCTTGATATTTATAAACACCTGGTCTATCTTGAAAATGTCGATAAAAATCTTCAAATCTCTGAACCTTATGAATTGGGCGACTAGGAGTAGGAGCGGGGGTTGTCATGAACTATCACATATATATTTTTTAATAAAACTATCTGTTTTTTATGAATTTTTAACTCTTTTATTAACGAGTTAAACTATTAATCTGAGAATAATATTTGTCGGAAAAAAATAATAGGAGAGAAGAGATTTAGTGAAATTTTACATTTTAAATTAATGTAAACTATAGAATTCTTAACTTTCTCTTAATTCACTTAAAATCTTACAAATTATTGGGTCTTGGGACATTTCGCATCTTATTTTTAAAAGAGAGATTATCCTTTTTTTTATTTTATCATCTTCATATCTTGAAGTTCTTCCTAAAATTAAAGCAATTGAACGCTGTGCTTCTATCGAACCTTCATCAGATAAATTTTTCAGAAGCTTGGATAAAATCTTTTCAAGCCCGATTTTTTGAATGATTTCTACCATCGCATTTATCATACTTTTCCTTACATCTTCAGATTTATCTTCTAAAAGTAGAATTATTTTATCAAATATCCGATCGATTTGTTTGCTATAAATTTTAAGTAATCCAGTAGAAGCTTC
>Ga0114925_10000178_pt1 | contig 24915 bp, 17 predicted proteins | sample SumtaG_2_FD_87287 | JGI IMG/M metagenome (GOLD analysis project Ga0114925, IMG submission 87287) | Deep subsurface microbial communities from Indian Ocean to uncover new lineages of life (NeLLi) - Sumatra_00607 metaG | ecosystem: Environmental > Aquatic > Marine > Oceanic > Sediment | place... | reverse complement strand
GTGACGAGTGCCATGTAAGCCTGACGAGTTCGTAGCAACTTTTTGCGGAAACGTGGCACGAAACGAGTAAGGACAGGATGTTGACTTTTCCTAAATTGCGAGGAGAATTCTACATGCAAAAACTTGCGGAAGGCAAAACCAAGATAATCTACGATAGAGGCGAGGGCACGGTCGAGATGGTGGCAAAGGACGACATCACCGCAGACGACGGCTCCCAGCATGACGTTATTACAGGTAAGGCTGAACTCGCTACCCGGACCACGGCCAACGTGTTTGCACTCCTCAACCGCCACGGAATCGCCACCCACTTTATCGAACGGGTTGATCCTCACACACTCCTCTGCAAGCGCTGCAAGATGATTCCTTTAGAGGTGGTAATCCGCTGCACCGCCGCCGGTTCCTACCTCAAGCGCAATCCAGAGGCTGTCGAAGGGCAAGACTTCGATCCCAGGCCGGTTGAGTTCTTTATAAAGGACGACGCCCGCCACGATCCCATCATCAGCTTCGGCTCCAAGCGCTGGCAGCTTCACCCGCCGAAGGAACCGGTCTCGGATTCAAACGTTATCGATGAGATGGAGCCCCTCCTTACTCCTGCAGAGATAAAAGAGGTAACCTGCCTCGCCCGGCAGGTTTTCGATGTCCTCTTCGCAGCTTGGGCCAAGCTGGATATAAAGCTCATCGATCTCAAGATAGAGGTCGGTCGCAGTAATGAGGGCAAGCTGGTGGTTGCCGACGTGATTGATAACGACTCATGGCGCATCTGGCCGGGTGGGGATAAGACAAAGCAACTTGACAAGCAGGTCTACCGCGACACGCGCGATCTTGAAAGCACCCGTTCGAAATATGCCGTAGTCGCCGACCTCACCGACCGCTTTCCCCGTGTTCTACCCCGGGGGTCTTGAGAGCCATGGTCTTGGTCTTCAAACCCAGATTGACTACGGTCGCCTTCCTCCTTTTGTTTTTCCTTTTTCCAACAGCCCTTGCCGAGCCCTATGTTGAGATAACCCGTGACGGCGGGATCTTTACCGTTATTACCTCCATAGAAATCGAACGCTCTGTCGAGAAAGTCTGGCCTTTCATGTGGGAGTTTCGACACATCAAGGGATATGCGGATAACGTCGAACGCATCGACTCCCTTGGGGGAGGCGAAGATTGGTATGACGTGAGATATGTCGGTGACTTCCCTCTTCTTCATGCCGAGATCACAAACCGCAAATGGATAATTGATGAAGGAAAATCTGTAGGGACTAAATTAGTCAATTTTGTGGTTAAATCACCTCTTCCCTTTGCCTTCATATGTGCAGAAGGGTTTTGGCGGTTGGACTCCTTGGGGCCTAATCGTTCTCGAGTTTACTTCAAGAACGTTCTTGAGGTCCAGGCCGCAGGTATGGAATGGCTTTACACCCCTATCGCCAAACGCGACGGCCGACGCATCATGAAAAACTTCAAGCGTTACGTTGAAAGTCGGTGATAAACACTTAGTCCCTGCAACTGCTGAACTCAAGTACTTGCTCTTCAAAACCACAGATTATCATCTCTCAACCCTTGACTTTTGCCGAATTTTGCGTTTGCTTAGACTATGATAGGTAGACGCCTCTCCTTTATGTGGAGGGACATCTTATGGTGGTGGTTAAAGATCTTCGTCGGGCTACCCCTGCGTTTTTTACTTCATACACAAAGCGAAGGCAAGATATTCAACCCCCCTAGTGGTCAGCCAGCGTTTTTGGTAGGTAATCACACAAACACACTTGACCCCTTCATTATCTCTTCCTTTATCAAGCGGCCCATATGCTTCGTTGTCACGGACGATGACTTCAGATATAAGATTACCCGCATCCTGCTTGGCTGGCTAAAGGTCATTCCCACAGCCAAAAACATCCCTGACTACGTTACCATGCGCACGTTGATTAAAGCGGTCAAACAGGGACAGATAGTAGCTGTTTCCCCTGAAGGCGGCCGCAACTGGGACGGTGAGGTGCTCCCCTTAGATGAAACGATCCCTCGCCTTGTGAAGAAACTGCGCCTGCCTGTCATCTGTGTGAAACAGAGGGGAGCCTACCTTACCTGGCCTCGCTGGACAAACCTGCCTCGCCGGGGAAAGATTATCCTTCAGTTCAGCCATCTGTTCGAGAACCCGGCCGAGATCCCGGACGGCGTAGCCGAGATCGCACGAATGATAGATGAGAAACTTCGCTACAGCGAGCTTGAAGATCCTGAGATTACGAAACATACCTTCGGCGGCCGCAACATCGCCGAGCACCTGGAACTTCGGTTCTGGCTCTGTCCGCACTGCAGGAACTTCTTCGTGCTTGAATCCAAAGGCAGGCATCTTTACTGTTCCAACTGCGGGGCGCGCTGGGAGTTAAGTGGGAACGGAACGTTCGTATTAAAGAGGTTTGGCGAGCCGGCAGTGCCTGAAGCACGCAACTTCAAGCGATACATAGATTGGGCGCATTACAACGACGCTGTGACCATGCCCATGCTACTTGATCGCAAAAGGAAAGGCAAGAATCCTCTGGTTTCACTTGCTGCCAGGATGTGGTCCTCTTCCATCCAAACACGAAGCGACCGCAGATTTAAGGTCCCCCAAGAGGGTACGGCCAGTCTCACCCCGGACTTCAGAATGGTGTTTACTCGAACCGAGGATAACAAAATTCTCATAGATACACCTCTGTCCGAGATGAATGGGGCCAACGTTGTGTGGAACCACAAGTTCGAGTTCTTTCTGCCGCAAGCGGCGTACCGCCTGGCGTTCTACGGACAGTCGGCCTACTTCTGGCACTTCCTGACCAAAAAACTAGGGGAGATGATACCTCGATTCGACAGGAGGCAGGGTGTATGATAGCAAAGGGTGTTGGAGGTGGAGCGGGCGCTCGAGGTAGAAATCTGACAGAGGGCTGCTCGAAATCAGAATGGGGCTGGAGACTTGATCAAGGGGAGATCCCCGCTTTTTCCAATAATCCCTTCATCACCTGGTAACTATCTCCTGGCGCACGAACTAATAAAGACAACTTGACTTTTGCAGAGAACCGGCCTATACTCTATGTATTGACAAAAAGGGAGTAGTGATGGAAGTTGACTCTAAGGGCAAGGGATATCTGGTTACAGGGGGAGCGGGTTTTATAGGAAGCCACTTATGTGATGCGCTGCTTAAAAGTGGTGAGAGTGTTATCTGTATCGACAATATGGCGACCGGTATTCGAGAGAATGTTGCAAGGTTGCGCGAGAATCCCTATTTCTCCTTTATAGAAGAAGATGTCCGCAGCGTGGATTTGGAAGGTTTATCCGTAACAAGGGTGTATCATCTTGCCGCTCTGTGCGGGGTGCCGCTTGTGGAGCACGAACCTCTGGAGGTGATACTTACAGGTATAGAGGGTACTCTGCGTATTCTTCGCTGGGCGGCGGATAGATGGGTACGCGTTCTTTACGTCTCGAGTTCTGAGATTTACGGAAGTGGTGATATGCATCCGCAATCTGAAAGTTATTGGGGCCATGCTAATCCTGTGGGTCCGCGTTCTCCTTATGTGGAGGCCAAGCGTGCAGGGGAGGCGTTGTGCCGTGCATATCGGATAAAACATGGACTCTCCGTACGTATTGCCCGTTTGTTCAACGTTTATGGGCCGGGGTTTCGCTCAGATGACCCAAGGGTCATCCCACAGTTCATAAAGTCGGCTGCATCTGGAAATCCACTTATTATTTACGGGACCGGTCAATTCAGCCGGAGCTTCTGTTACGTTGACGATATTGTTGAAGGGCTGATAAAGCTCATGAATAGCGAGGTTGAGGGACCTCTCAATCTGGGTTTTCCACAAGAGGTTGAGATAGGAGAGCTTGCTAATCTGGTGCTTCGCCTCACGAAAAGCTCCAGTAAGATCAACTACCTGCCTGCTATCTCAGAAGATCCTCAACGTCGCCTGCCGGATATATCTCGCGCAAAACGTTTGTTGGGATGGAACCCCAAGGTTACGCTCGAGGAGGGACTAAAGCGGACCATAATAAGTTGGTTTAGAGGGAAGGAGTGATTGAGCTGTAGCATTGAAGTGATGCTGGCGTTCAGAAATTTGTTCTTTTCCATAGATAATTGATTTTATTGCTTGAGACTGGTTCTAGATTAGTCCTGGGTTTCAGTAGTAGAGCGGTCGCAGTAGCATCGAACAAGTCTGGAATTCGAGAAGCGTTTTATCTCGGCGGCTCCCAGTGGGTGATGCGTTTGCCGAAGACAAACTGGATGATTCCCCAAAACAAGCCTATTTGCGCCAGACCAAAGAATCCTGCAGTAGATAGCCAACCGGGGGGTGATTTGAAAGCCAACGTAAGAACGGTCATTATTGCACCGATTCCTGTCAGGCCGAGCAAGGCCAGGGGGGCTGGTTCGGGTATAAGGAATACAGCTGCTATCAGTGACATGATGAGAAATAAAGGACAGAACCAACGAAGTATTTTTCGGAAAAGGAGGTTTAAAAAGAAGCAGGGATGCTGCCAGATATTGAGTATACGTGGCAGTTCGCGCAGGAAATTCATCCCCATGAGGAAGTTGCGCGCCCGTATCTTGGCTTCCTCCAAAGGGGTATCCGCCGGATACTCGTATACAACCGCACGAGGTTCGTATACCGAGCGGAAACCCTTCTCGGTGAGAGCCGCGGGTACGTAGTGATCGTGGGTTATATCTGCAGGTACAGGTGTAAGAAGATTCCCCCCTACAGCATTAAAACTGCCCGATATGAATGATACGGAACCGATTTGGCTTTCCAGATAGCGCAGCCATTGCTCGTAGTTCCAATATCCGCCTATCCCCTTTTCGGTCGGATTACCTTTGCTTTGCAGGGCGATAAATCTTGCAGTGACTGCCCCTACCTGCGGGTCGGCAAAGTTCGCCACCAGCTCTCGCAGGGCATGTTTGTCAAGCATCACGTCGGAATCCGAGATAGCGTACACCTTGGCTTTATATCTTTCGGCAGCGGTGTTTATGGCGACAGTCCTGCCTTGTCTGGAGCGTTGTCTTATGAGGATGATTCGGCCTTCTTTCTTAGAGGCTTGTTTAACTATCTCATCCGTTTGATCAGTGCTCTCGTCCGAGACCACAACGATCTTTAGCCTGTCCTTGGGATAATCAAGTGCAAGGGTGTTTTCGAGTTTTGCACCGATATTCCGTTCTTCGTTGTAGGCGGGTATGATGAAGCATACGTCAGGGGTGATCGGTTTACGTTTTACCGGTCTGGAGAAAAAGGCCTTAAGTAAGACAAGCAGTAGTCCGTGGCCGAAAAGTATATACAGGAATACCCCCATGCAAACCCAGAAGACGATTCTGGCAATGATCGTCAGCACAACGCCTCCGCCGCCTTTATTCCTTGTTCTAAAACCCGCTCCATGTTTGCATACTCCCACACTCCGTATCGTCCTGCAAGAAGAATGTTCCTGTGCTTCAGAATCCAACGCAGCTCTTCACGGGCCGCCTCGCCCTTTGTGGTAGGGAAGACGTAGGCGTAGCGACGCACCTGGACGTCGTGTGAGATGATATCTTCCAATCCGCCGACCATCCCGGATTTAACCGTATCCATCTTCACCTTCTCTACAATGGTTTGGATATCCGGGTTCTTATCCGACGGGAAAGAGACCTCGGCGACGATCGAGCCTCTATCCGGTGGAGTCATGCCGTCAGAGTAGTTGCGAGGTATCGAGATGCGGTGGAAAGATATCTCCGGGTCGGAGAAGTACACCCAGTGCGAGTCGTCGTTCAGCGGATGAGCAAGGCAAAGATGCACGAAAACCATACCTACACTTCTTAGTTCTTTTGCCCGGTTTCTGTCAGATTCCGGCAGATCCACAGAGGCCCTTAATATCTCAGGCAGAGGTATGGTTGAGATCAGATAGGAGTAGTGATGCCTTGTTCCGCTATTCGTCTCTACCCATCCCTCCTCGGTGTTGATACTTGCCACCTTAGTTGATAGATGAATGCGATTGCTTAATCCTTCACCCAAAGCTTGCGATAATGTCCCTATCCCGCCACTTTCCGGATAGAAGAAGTAGGCGTTCGGACCTCGTGGCAGGGTCTCTCCTTTAGCCAGGCGTCCTAGATCGTCCCTGGGGAAGGAGGGAAGGAATCGCTGCGCCCATTCCTTATCCATCTCATCGAGAGGGTAGCGCCACAGCTTGGTGTTGTAGGGGATAAAGAAGGATTGGGCAAGAGCCTTGCCGTAGAGGTTGGATGCCATCTCTTTGAAGTTACCTTCCTTACACTGAGTAGCCTTCAGAAGATCGGGAAGGAAACGCCTCTTCAGCCTATCGGATTGTAAGAATCCCTCCTGGATGGGATAGTCCACCTTCTCACCGTCTATAACTATCCTTGCCCTGCGGGCTTGCCTTCTCCACCTGCCCTCAAGGATCTCTTCTACCCACCTTTGCGTCTTGAGGTTGCGGAAGTAAAGCACGTGGGGGCCAAGATCGTAATTGAAGCCTTTGCATTTGTATGTTCTTGCAACACCACCAACTGCATTGCTTGCCTCGAAAACCTCTGCTTTCTCTTTTAGCTTGTATGCGGCCGCCAGCCCTGCAAGTCCTGCCCCAATAATTATGATCGGCTTCCTCACGCGTTCACCTTTATTCTCGAGAGCCAGATGAAACTCGTAAAGTAGAAAGCAAGAAGCAGCCCTGCATAGATCCAGGAGCAGAACTCAGGCAGCCACAGGAGGGCGACTGAGGCAACGAGATAGACACACACCACTAAAGTAACCAGAAGCACTTGGTGCGCCTTCCAACCTTTATGAATAAGCCGCAGCGCGAAGTGGTCTGGGCTGCCCTTAAAGGGAGATTTGCCCTTGCGTATACGATGAAAAGAGACCAGGGCTATCTCGAACAAAAAAGGGCTTGCCAGTGCCAGAAAAACAATCAGAGTCCTCGTATCCAAGCCTGCATCGTAAAACCAGACCACCAGCAGTATACCTAGAGCCATTCCTAGAGGAAGGCTGCCGCCGTCACCCAGGTAGATGCTGGCCTTAGGTCTATTAAAGATAAGGAATCCTCCCAATGCCCCTATCAGTAGCAGTGGGGCACTGGCCAGCTCGGGTCGTAAAGAGTAGAACAGGAAAGCAGCGAACAGGCCGATGGCAATCACCCCTCCAGCGATTGAGGCGAGGCCGTCTGCCACGTCTATGAGGTTGAAGCCGTTAGTTATGATAAGCACCGCGATAACTCCCAATGCGGTTAAGATCGGATGAATTGCGATTTCTAGTGAGCCAAGAATCAAAGGGAGAAAGATGGATACAACCACTACTTCAACAGCAAGCTTGATCCACCAGCGCAGGGGGCGCAGATCGTCTATCGTTCCCAAAATCACCAGAATCCATACAGCCGCTAAAAAGAGAAGCGCCCAGGTCTTGAACCATGAGAATAAAACGAGAAGCACGCCGTACGCCAGAAAGATGCCGGCACCGCCTAGATAGGGGATAGGCTCCCTATGGGTTTCTACGATGGGGTTAGGGTTGTTTAACAGCCTGAGTTTCCGTGCGATAGTTCGTGCAAGCCAGACACCTGCAGTTCCGGCAAGGAAGGCTGCAAGTAGTTTGAGTATCCGATAGAGAATAGTCATCCCCCTCCTTATCTCTGTTTGTTACAGCATAGTCGAATTCGGCGATTTTGCAAGCGAGGTAGCCTGAACGATTCGATGATTTTGGGGTGTGTTACGGGGGGGATGTCACGGGGAAAGCGGGAGACGGGTTGGTGACTCCCTGTGGTCGTCACCCTTCGGTGAAGCTCTCTTCGGTCGCTTCCCTTCGGTGTTGCTCCCTTCGGTAGCTACCCTTCGGTCGAACCGGCTGAGTTGTAAGGTTGTAGCTGTTTGGTAAAACTCATTCGGGGTCCCCGCACGAGTGCGCAGCAATCGTGCGGGGTGAAAAAAGCGGGAGACGGGTTTCGAACCCGTGACCCCCACCTTGGCAAGGTGAAGTGGGACGTATATCAAATATTGAGCCAATCTGATATACCGACAAGCGACGTGTTTTAAGGCACTTAGGATTTAGGTCTATTTGGGCCTATGTCCAGTGTTAGGTGTTTTGATACCTTTTAAGCACCTATAAGTGCCCAAATTTCAACTTAGTGGTGCAAAAGTGGTGCAATTCTGGTGCAACGTTGAAGGCAGTGGTCTTCCAGTTATCCTTGACACCGATTAGTTAAAGTATAATCTCGTGGAAATTCCAAATGAGTATAATTAGGAAGAAGCAAGAAAGGAGTTTCCATGAGCGGGAAGGAGCAATTTGAGATGGAAGAAGAGCCATTAGTTCCAGCGTTTCGAAAGGAGTTGAGGGATGCGATAGAGCCTATTCTTCGTGTGGAGTTACATGCGGCATTGAAAGCGGAACCTTATGCCCGTAGCGATGAGCGCAAGGGCTACCGGCATGGCTCAGAGGAACGCGGTCTTTTGACCTCGCTTGGCCCCAGTGAGTTCAGCATGCCTCGCGGTCGTCTCTTATCAGAGGACGGCTAAAGTGAGGAGTGGCAGAGCAAGTTTCTGGCTCGCTACCAGCGGGGCACCAAGGACATAGACCAGGCGATATTGAAGCTTTACCTTGCCGGGGTCAACACCCGTCGCATCAAGAAGGCGTTGAGACCCCTGTTTGGAAACGCTTATCAGCGAGCACGGTGAGCGCAGTGAAGCACAGCGAAACCGGAGCGGTGAGGTGCAGCGGGCGGATATGGCTTGAGGAAAAACACCGACAACGGAGGGGCTTTTGACGAAAGGCTACTGCTAGCGCGCGCCCTTCTTTATCTTAGGCAGCTCGCCATTCAGTTAACATAATCTATGAGGGGAGGCTTTAATTAGTTTGGGATCCCCCCTAGATAGGTGAAACCGGGAAGTCTCACACAACTCGTTTAAGCGTCGGAGCAGTATTTCTCCTAATGCAGAAGAATCACTCGCGAGACCTTACTCCCGCTACCTCTCTTAATCTCTTGGATAAATTAAACTCCTCGCGACATATCATTACCCCAGGTGATTGTGCCGGATGGACTTGCGGAATGCATCTCTCCTACTTTTTGACCTGCGGCATTGAACACAGATGCGTGGAAGCCTTCGGGACGATCCGAATATTGAAGGACGATTTGTGAACCAACGGACGTGACGAGATCCCAACCTCCTCCATGATCGCCAACCGGCTCCTCGACAACGGCTAAAGTGTCTCCATTCGCATCCGTCTTAATCAACCAGAGGTCGCTCAGGCCTGCGCCAAAGGATTCCGTACTCCCTGTAATAATGTAGCCACCATCATCTGTCTGCTGTACGCAGTAACCTTCGTCGGATTTCCTGCCTCCATATGATCGCGTCCACAAAGTATCCCCCTCTGCATCCGTCTTAAGTAGCCAAACGTTATCCCACTGCTCGGAAGAGCGCATCCACCCGGTAACTATGTACCCCCCGTCATGAGTTTCCTGAACGTAGTGCCCATAGGCATTAAATTCCCACCCACCATAAGTACGGGTCCAGACTGTGTCACCCAGAGAATCCGTCTTCAGCAACCAAAGCCCCATTTCAAGAAGATCACCGGCAAACGTGGAGTCCACAGTCATCACTCCAGTAATAACGTACCCACCGTCGTTTGTCTCCTGTACACATTCGCCTATATCTTCCCATCTACCTCCATAACGACGCGTCCACAGCGTATCGCCACTCGCATCAGTCTTAAGTAACCAAAGATCGTACCATCTGGCACCGGAATCACGCGTATACCCGGTAATCACGTAACCACCATCCCTCGTTTGATCAACATGCGTTCCCCAATCTAAATCTGCTCCTCCATATGTACGCGTCCATAGGGTGTCGCCAAGGGAATCCGTCTTGAGCAACCAAATATCACTTGCTCCTGCTCTGCTTTCGGAAGACCACGTATACCCAGTTACGATATAACCGCCGTCATTTGTTTGCTGAAGACACAAACCTTTATCATCACTTTTCCCTCCATATGTCCGTGTCCAAAGTGTGTCACCACTTTCATCCGTTTTCAATAGCCAAAGTTGAATCCCTCCAGTATCTGGGATGTATGTACAACCAGTTAAGATGTATCCTTTGTCGCTCGTTTGCTGAACAAAGTATCCTTCGTCACTTTTATCTTTTCCGTATGTTCGCGTCCAAAGAGTATCGCCCAGAGAGTCCGTCCGGAGCAACCAAAGATCTTGATTCCATTCATATTCAGATATTCTTGTACGCTTATAGCCTACAATGATATAGCCGTTGGCTGTTTCCTGAACGCATCTTCCTCTGTCAAAACCTTCTCCGCCATAGGTTTTCGTCCAACCTGCTAGGAGAAACTGAGGCAGAAGCATAAGGAGCGTCCCCAAGGCACCGATCCGACAAAACCTCAATCTAAGCATTCTAATCCTCCAGTTAGCCTTTCCATTTACTTATATCTAAGATATAATAACTCGGATACGAAGGATGTCAAGGACTTGACAAACTAACTTTTTTGAGTATATTTTTGGTAGAGGAGAATGAGGTGTCGCGATTCTTGGGAAAGGGCACCGTTAAGTCTCCAAATAACATAAACATAGATAGAGGAGGATGACATGAAGCCCTTTGCAAGGTTGAGTGTGCTGCTCGCCATAGCTCCTTTAGGAGCAATCTTAGGCTCACTCTCTAAAAACTATACATTCAGCACCTCGGATATTCACATTGATACGGTGGAGATAGAGGGGAGAACCTATCACGAGGTATTCCTCGAAGACTGCATCAACGATGCAGCTGATTTCGGTAATCCATCGCTCCCTGTAATGGACGTGCATTTTATTCTTCCCCCGGATGAAAGGGTGGACACTATCTATATCACCTCACTGGATTCCACCACTATTCTAACAGACGCTCATCCAATGCCTCAACAGTATCCTAGAGTTGGTCCTGATTCAACTCCTTTCGTTGAAGAAAGTCACAGCTATTACGCATGGCCATCTCCAGGGAGAGCCGCGAGTGTTAGAAACCACGGAGTGAGTGCCGAAGCACATCTGGTAAGGATACGATTATATCCGGTCCAGTTTGACCCCAGTACCCAAAAGCTGAAACTCTATACAACTATTGGCATCTCACTTCACACAGAACAGTGTTCCTGGCAAACCATGATCGTTTACAGGGATTCTCTTGCCAAGGAACGCAAGAAGGAGCGGTGGGAATCGCTGGTCGAGAATCCAGGAGATGTATCAACCTATCTGGAGGCAACCTGGGACAAACGCGCACTTTTTTTCGGAGAAGAAGACTACGAAGAAAAGATGGCTATAATCACGGTGCCGGAGTTTGTGCCTGCTTTCGAACGTTTGGCAGAGTGGAAAACCCAACGCGGATGTTCAACCGGAGTCTACACAATACCAGAAATCGGCAATGGAACCTACTCTCCTTACTATAGCGCGAAAATACTGGAGTTGATTCGAGAGAAAGCTAATGCCGGATGCGACTATATCCTTCTTGGTGGAGGTGCAGGTATTATTCCCCCCAGAACCTGCTACTACAACTACTTTGGGGGAGGAACAGCTTACACAGATTTTTACTACGCAGATTGCTCGTGGGGAGAGGATGACGCAAGTGACAATATCTATAAAGCATGGGACGAAAGCGGCAACGGGGTGTATGGAGAACCCTACACTGAGTATTTGCCCCTTCTGGACGGAATATCCTTCACAGACAGTGATCACGGTTGGGTTAGTGGGGGGGCTCAGAGCGGCGAACCTTATTTGCTTGAAACCTCCAACGGAGGAGAAGAGTGGAAGTTCCTAACTACGATCGAATTGGGCACTGCCAACGATATCTACTTCCGCAGCCAGACCGAAGGCTATATGGTTGGGAGATTTGGGATTTATCGTACTATAGACGGTGGGGAAAATTGGCAAAAGGTTTGGCCTGACGAAACCCCAATTGTGCTCGCAGACATAGATTTTTGCGGTGATCACGGTTGGGCGGTCGGCAAGCAGGGTCCCATTGGCGAGTCAAGCCCCTTAGTGGTCAGAACAACCAATGGTGGAGCAGACTGGGAGGAAGTGAATAATGTACCCTCCTCAGCACACACCTCCTCCCTTGACGCAGTGAGCGCTGCAAGAGTTTGGACAACAGGATATAATAGTATACTTCGAATAGATGTTGATCCTGAAACAGGAGACTGCACCTTTACGGAAGAGTGGCAGAGTAGCGATACGATGTGTTTCTTTAACCTTGCTTTTTGTGATGCGGAAAGAGGGTGTGTGTTGGCTCTGGACATGTATGACACCCATGAATGGCGAATCTATTATCGAGATGAAGGAGAATGGAAAAAGGCTTACACTCCAAGTGACTTTTATGATTATGGCAGCAGCGATATGTGCGCTCTCTCAACCGGCAAGATATTCAGCTTTGCGGATAGATGTTATGTGTCAACCAACTATGGCCAGAGTTGGGTACGGGATGAGAACTTGGAGTCAGTATGCCCAGGGAGCTGTATCGCAACCTTACTCAAGGATAACGAAGACCTGCTTTGGGTTTTTGGAATAGAGGGGAGCCAAAACCAAACCCTGAAGATAACGAACGCCACTGAAGACGATTTGGAGTGGAATCTTTACTCACAAACTATTATATGTGGAGACAGTGGTGTGCAAGAATGGGAGCCTGATATTGCGGTGGGGCGACTGCCTGTGAGAACGGCGGAGGAAGCGGAGCTGCTTGTAGATAAGATCCTCACCTACGAAAAACACCCTCCTGAAGAAAACTACGCCGACCGGGCCTTGTTTATGGCTGATACGATGTGGGGAGGGGAGATCCCACAAGCACAAGACATGGCCGATCTGTGGGAGAGCAAATGCGGAGAGGCTTGGGAACTCTATCAGCCTACCTCAGGTGGCGACAATGAATTGACCAGAGACAACGCCTTCAACGCCCTGAATGCAGGCTACAACTACGTCTACCACATAGATCACGGCAACCACTCGGCAATAGGCGCAGGAAGCTCCAAGGGCTGGAATCCAGCTCACGTGCTGGATGCAGGAGACGTTGCTGCTTTGACCAACGGAGACAAGCAATCTATCTTAATCACCGGTTCCTGCTCGAGTGCCAACTACTACGAACACCCATACTTCGGAGGGTGCGTTGCCGTCGAGTTCCTGCGCAATCCCAACGGCGGTGGAGTGGCCTACATCGGATCGGTATACCCTGCTGAAAATGACAATGTAAAACAGGTGGAGAAGTATTTCACCGAAAAGCTTTGCAACGCTTTGGATGCTCAAGGTATAGGCTGTTGGTATGAGGATGCCATCTTAAACAAGGTGACCATATACGGTGCCGTCAACTTCCATCTTCTGGGTGACCCATCCCTTCAGATGTGGAACGGCGAACTCCAACACTTTGCGGACGCTGTAGGATGGGAAGAAAATGGAAACCAGGTTACAGTCACAGTCTACGATAATAGTAGCCCACCTAAACGTGTGGGAGGAGCAACAGTGTGCCTTTACATGAAAATAAGTCCCTCAGGGGAGGGATACTACAAGGTTGATCAAACCACTAGTATCCTTGGTAGGGCTGTGTTTACCCCACCTCCTCCGGACGGCGCTATCCTCATAACCGTCACCAAACAAAACTTCGTTCCTCACCAAGAGTGGAAACTGAAGGGTAATGTCTCAGATACACCTATCGTAGTCCACTACTCCCATCCTACAGAACATGTCAACGCCCGCAATATAGCCATAGACATCAACGGCAACCTGCATCTGGTGTACACAGATAAAGAAGACGGTAAGAAGGTAGCCAAGTATGCTTTTTCGGTAGACACAGCTAAAACATGGGTGATAAAAGAGATTGATCCCAACGAAGAGCAAGAAACTCACAGGCCTGCCATCGCACTCCTCAACGGCATTAATCCTTACGTCGCTTACTTTGTTGGAACGAACTACTGTAAAGTAGCGAACCTTGTGACTAACAATCGCATCGCGTTAGACGATCGCGAGATGAACTTAATTGGAGGGCCGGGGTTTGTCATCAACAATCCTAAGGAAGGCTATGTTGCCATGCGTTCGAAATCCAGATTGTATTACCGGAAAGTCGGTCTTGGCTCAGATGAATTTTACGTTACCCACTATGAAAAGGATTTCCCTCACGATAAGCTGAAAGACCCTCAGATATATTTTGAGGGCAGTGGACCGGCAATAGGGGTTGTTTCTCACGAGAAGTTATTGGGCGATAAGACTGCGAAACCTATTATTGTTGCGGATCAACGAGAAGAAAGCGGCAGTAAAAAGCTTTACTACTGGTTCCCTGAGGAGCCTGACGGGCATGATCCCGAAGAGTTCTGCGAAGGGCGGCAGCCGAGCATTTCCACAGACGGAGCCTACGTAGCTGTCGCTTATACCAGAGCACTTAAGCCGCGTGTAAGGCGGGCGAACTTTTACGGGCCATTGGAGGGTTCAATCCCCGAAGAAGAAACGCCTCCACAAGCTGAAGGCAGCCCTCCGCAGACATTCCATCCTAATGCCCTGGTTTGGCCGCATGGCGACATCTATCTCTCTGTATATGACCCAGCACAGGAGGAATGGACTCCTCCATATGGGTTTGGCACAAGCACATCTTACGCACCAAGCGCAGACGTCAGCATCCCGTTGGATCTTGGCGCATGTGCATGGTCCAGGGTAGACGGGGATAATAACTACTGGCTGCACGTTTACGCCGCTGATTTGGGTGATTTCCCCCAATCTGGACAAAGGAAGTTCCCTGAACTCATCGTCACGAGTCCCAAAGCCGGCGACTTTTGGATAGCGGGAAGCGAATGGATTACGTGGTGGCAGAGTAAAAACTCACAAGGGTGGACGATTGACATTACCTACAATAGAAACCCTGGCTGGGAGCGTATCGATGATGCCGGTTCTCAGGAACACCCAAGAGGAGATCGTTACGCCGGGAAAAATTATTATCTTTGGCCAGTAGGAAAGCTAAAGAATGGCAAGATGCCGTGTGGCTACTACGATGAGGAAAGAGAAATGTATGTAATAGGCTTCGACAGTTGCTACATAAAGGTAACCTGTGGAGACATGACAGGGATTTCGGAGAGGTTTACCGTGTGTCACTGTATAGGGCGAGTCATTCCGCCAGACGACCCACCAGGCGGGCTTCAACCTCCGGGAACCACTCATGAAACCGAATGGGGCTTCATAAGTGCTTACAGTTGCTCTCAGATGAATCTGCTAATCTCCACCAACAACGGACAGACCTTCAGCACTCTCTCCAGTGGTAACCTGCCTTCTGACTCCTCGGTCTACGACACCATTATTTACGGGGTAAACAACGATACCCTCGTGAGGATGCTCTATACCGGAAGTATTGATTGGGAGGTTCCCAACACGCCTTGTTCTTATAACGCGGGTTGTCTCAAACTGGTGGGGCAGGATACAACCGGCGACACCGCCTCATGCGTTTTTGGTCAATTCACCATACCGATAGGAGAGTGTCACGTAAACAGCACCGCTAAGAATCAAAGGATTATAGCGGACGGCATAACTTCGGGTTCCGTTGGAATCGCCTACACCACGAAGGCCTCAGACACCTCGTCAAGCATTGTGCGCTACACCGAGACTTCCGACGGCCTGTCGCTATCCGAACCTGACTCCCTGGGCATTGGGATACTCCCTGCCCATTCGTGCGGCAATGTGGTATGGCTTTCGGCTAATCAGGATTCGGTCTTCTATTCCTACTGGGATCCCTCCTCACAAACATTTCCATCCGGGTACCTGATGGGTTACGTTGATCAAGGCATGGGCGGTTTCGGCAAGTTCGCTCCCTCAGGTATCACATCAGAGGGCGACACGGTCTACACGGCTGTGCTACAAAGAGAGTGCTATGTGTATGGTTCTCAACCATATACCAAATACCGAGTGGAGCTACGATCCTTCCTCAAGGATAATCCCCAGTCCTTTGAAGCGGATACCATTTCCATCCCTCCCAAACCTGGCTGGGATACCACCGAGCTGTCAGCGCTTTCTTTGGAGGTCTTAAACGGTGAGCGTCATCTTGCTTTTGCTTACAAAGATACGTGCCGTTACTTTACAGATGGATCCGTAATAGAGTTATCTCAAGGAATTGCAGAAGGTCTACTCCCCACGGTTGCGGTTTATGAAGGGAATGTCGCTTACAGTTATCTCTCGTCTGATTCGACCAAGCTTATCCGCTTGTGGCGCTATCGTGACGATATAGATATAACATGGGTGAGTGCAGATACGATTACCCTCACAGATACTGTTGAGTGTTTGACAGCTGCGGCAGGACTCCTCTACGGTGTGCAGACAAGGGACTCAGCTAAGGCTCAGGTTTGTCTCTACGGTCCGCTCAGCGAAGCGTTTTATCTGCAGGAGAGGCTCGATGGATACTATCTTCATGCCCGACACATACCCGGCGACGCAGAGAAGTGGTATCTCGGCTTCACTCAGGTTGATAACTCCAACTACTTTCTTAGCACCCGCGTCGAAGATATCCGCACCCTCTATCCTGCCCTGTATCTGAAGTCAGCCCTTGACCGTTCACCATATACGAGCTATCGCGATACCTGCATCTTAATAGACGACATCTATGTGGACTATGGGCAGGACAGCCTGGTCTACGAGTTTGACAGACTCTCACCTGCCACCAGCTACTCGGTTCTGCTTGAGTTCCTGTGTGATGCGGATACCACGAGTGACGTTGCCATTGAAGTCAACGGACAACTGGATACCTTGTTGCTACCAGCCGAAGGAACCATGTGGTACGAGACCGATCTTTCTGCAACCAGCGACCTAACTGTCCGTTTGAACCGACTAGGCAGGGAACCTATAACCCTGCGGAGACTGGTTGTTCGCCACAGCGACCCCAAGGGTTATGCTATGGGGGGACCTCAAGGCGGCCCTATCCTCGATGAGATTCCGTTTTGTCTGTACCAGCCGTTCCCGAACCCGTTCACCAACGAAGCCACGATCCGCTACTCGTTGCCCTATGCTACGCACGTGAGCCTGAAGATTTACGACGTAAGCGGGCGTTTGGTCTCCAAGCTTGTAGACGGCGAGATTGCACCTGGAATACACGAGCTTCGCTGGACAGGCAAGGATGACGTTAACCGCCGTTGCGCGTCAGGGGTTTACTTCGTGCGGTTCACTACAGACCAGTACAAGGCATCCAAAAAGATGGTGCTGATTAAGTAAAACAAAAAAGTTTAGCCGATGGGAGATACAGCGAATCCGCTCTTCCCTCGGCTTGACATCTAACACAATTAGGATGACAATGAAGTGAGATTGGAGGATGATAATGAAGCGTTTTAGTCTACTAGTGCTTTTGCCGCTAGCGCTTTGTGCCCTTGAAAGGGTAAACTTAATAAAGAATGCCAGCTTTGAGCGAGAAGATAGTATTTGGATAGTTGAATCGGGGGCATTACTAGAGCCAAACCCTGCGGTCGGGACTACGAAAGACAGCCTGAAATCCACAACAGGTCTCTTCTCTGCCTCAGCGGATACTAGAGAGGCCCCCTCTTGGCACGTGTTTCTTGGAGAGGATTCGGTAGCTATCCGTCAAGAATTCCATACCCTTAAAAAACTGGCTGACTTGGACAGTTTGTGTTGGTACCAATCGATCCTCCCGCGAACTAATTGTTACACCAGTAACTACTGTTTAGTTGGTTTCACATATGCAGATCCGGAACGAAATGGGTTTGGCTACGGGTTTATCAATCCAGAATATTCTGGAGTTGACAACTGGATTGATATCCCCGAGAAGATATCTGAGGACACAACTTGGCAGTATTTCGAGAAGTCTCTACAGAAAGACTTTATGGGTATAGATCCCCAACGGAAGTTAGCGTCCTTCGTCCTTGACGGCTGGGGGGTTTGGTTCGACGACAATGTTTGGCGTGGTCAGAAGGTTTACTGGGATGATGTGCGGCTTATGGGCTATGCTGACTACGACGTTGGGGTGAAGGAGATACTTTCGGGTGATTCCCTGAGGGAGGGCACAGCCTACAAGCCCGAAGCACGGATAAAGAACTTCGGGCGAGAGAACGCTCCGGAGTTCCACGTAATTGCTGAGGTTTGGGAAGAGGAAACTCGCATCTACTACGACTCCCTGCCCTGGTCGCTTGCCGGAGACACCGAAGACATCGCCTCCTTCGCCGACTTTACTCCAGACCACCCAGCGTCATACATCCTCGCCATCCGCACCGTGATGGAACCGGATGAGTCCGACGAGGACGACCAACTCTCCAAGCCGCTCATCTACACGGGAATCGAGGAGCCCGTAACACACCCCGACGCCATCACCCTTCAGGTGCGCTCCTTCACCGATCTCCTTTGCGTTAGCTACTCGATCCCTCAAGGCCAGCAAGGCACCCTGACCCTCTACGACGCGGCAGGTCGACGTATCGAGCGGATGAACGTAAGAGGTTCTGGCAGCACTGAGTTCACCTCTGCCCTCTCCTCCGGCGTCTACTTTGTGAGGTTAGAGACAGGGCAAACAACTATCACCAAAAAGGCGGTGGTGTTGAGGTAGCTTACCTAGTTGGAGTAGGAACTCCGGTTTCACAGCTACCGCTGTTTTCAAGCATGTCGCACTTCCTACATTTTCTGTAGCCCGCCGGAGGAGAATCTCCCGACATAAGGGATCTCTTTTCAATGTTGTTGCCTTCAGTGCATTTCCTGCAGGTATGGTATACTGGTTTATGGCCAGGATGGGTTGACCAATAGTATCTATCTCCTTTCTGGGCTTTCCTTTTGGGTTCTTCCTTCTCAATGTAGAGTGTACGCTTGCTTGAATCTACTGAGAGAGGCTTCATACCTCCCCCTTGTTTTGTTAAATCATTTATCATGGTTAGATTCTAACTCTGAGCTTGACGAGAACAATAGAAGGGTGACGAGTTAGGTGTGTTCTGATGGTGTAATTCTGGCACAGGAGTTTAGGGCTAAATTATGGCAGGATTAGGGCAAGGGCATTGCCAAAAACTGTCAACCCCGTGTGATTAAGATTCCAAGAATTTCTTAGCTCTCTCTTCACCTTCCTCAATTGCTGTTATGATTCAGGCGAAGATGGACAAACTGACGAATTTTGGGTTTGCATTCAGGGTTTAGCTGCACCCTATGAGGCGCAGTAAAATTGGTGTCTCAAGGGGCAGGCTCAAGAGTTTCTTCTCGGCCCTTCTGTTTAAAATCTCCTTCTTCCTTTCCAGATAAACGTCCCTTGGACTGACATTGTCCAGTGCTGTGTGAGGGGTGTCAGCTTACTATCGCATCATCCAACGCTTTTCTGAGATCATCAGGCGAACAGTAGACCAGAAGACATACCCTCTCCTTGATTGACCGGTGGAACCCGAAATCTTGCCCTGGGTCTGAGGATGTTATGGTCAGCCGGAGATGTGCCTGATGCCGTGAGCCTTGAGATAACCGACAAGGATGTAAGAAGTGTATACTGCGACCCTCTAGAACTGGACACGGTGGGACAAAGTAATGGGTAGCGTCGCACTGCCATATCTCATCTTGAATGATATAGGTGTAGGCCAGAATCTTCTATCACAGTTCCAGTGCCCCTAAGATGATTTGTTGGCAATTTCGAATGTTATCTTCGTTCACAGGATACAACCGACCATCCTTGTAGAATGCAACGGGCAAAATTCCTTGCAATGCTGCAGAACGCACTATCTTGTGAAGGGGTTGCTTTTCCTCACCGTAAAGAAGGGATATGGCTATAAGCTCAAGCAGGAAATCATGATGGATCTTCCCATAGAAGAAGCCAGGAGGCCTTCTCCACCACCAAACCCGGCTGAAATATTCGCTTTCAATAAATTGTCGCTTAAGCCCGTAGCGGAAATCGTAATCCCTTGTCGCCCTGGCGAGCAGGACAGGATGTCCACTTTGACCCTCTATAATCAATGAGAAAACCGTCACTTTCTGACTGTTGACAGCAGGATGAATCCCAAATACCCATACTGCTTCAGATACATCTGGTTTATCCCACTCGCCAAGGATCGCGGAACGATTGACGTTTCTTATCCTGGAGCTCCCGTATAAACCATCATAGATCTTATCATCCGGGAGGCGCTTTACCGAATGAACTGCGTAGAATGTGTTTCTACGGCTGAGACCCGGTTGAAAAGCAACAATCTCCGGATACGCTGAGATTGTGCGAACTTCTCTTGGGTCTGCGTCCCAGGACATTATTTTCACTTTGCATATCGGCTTTTGAGGTATGGAGGGTTTTAATTCTCGTAATTTTGGCCTGTATATTTCACAGATCTCTATTTCGGTGATGATTTCTTGCACCATGGGCCAGCGAGGTTTTGGTTTGGGTATACGAACCCCGGTAGCAAGCTCGACAAGAGCTGTATCTAAACCCTGAAACCAGGATGGTTTCTTGTCGATTGAGTCTCTGTAATAATTAGCCAGTATCTTCCGGTTTTTGGAGTCCTTCCTTTTCTTGGGATCCCTTCCCCAGGGAATACTGAATTCTGCTTTTCCATCGTAGATACCGAACTGGAAATACAGTTCATTCCAACCCTCTCTTGGTCCCAAGCATAACAAATCGTTAAGAGGTCTGGGAACGGTATCATGGTGATAATCTTTCCCGCCAGTATGAAATCTCTCGGGTATTCCACCTGGATAGCCATTAGGCAAGTAATAGTTTACTACCCGGTCTAGCCCAATACATAGATCACGTGGATATAAAGATCTTCTGCTGGCTTCCCACAAGTTTGAAATACCTAGCGAATTTAATGCTTCGACGGGTTCCTCCATGTGGTTTTACATTCAATTATAAATTAACAAGTTCACGTGTCAAGCAAAAATCGCTTAACAGATGGCCAAATTCGAACAAATTAGAGAATTCAATAAGTCTCAACTAAATTGCACGTTAGGGTTAATTGTTACTCAATTCTTGATAAAAGGATAGTTACTTATGATTACTTACTCAGATCACCATACAAAGCCTCTAAGAGGCTTTTGCAGGCATTTCTGAGGTGGGGATTCGCTTCCCCGTCTGTTCCTAAAAAGATGACCATGTTGGAGGTATACACTTTTGACTTACTACATTCAACATCGAAGTGCAACATCGAGGTTAGCGACTTCGAGAGGGGTTTTATAATCCAGACATTTACGTGGTCTGGAGTTTAACCTAAATTCTATCAATCTGATATCCTTGTTACTGATTATAGCGAAGTCGGTCTTCTTTGGCAAGTAGTGTCTGACCAGACCGTTGGTGTGCTCGTTGGTTCCTCGTTGCCACGAAGAGTAAGGTTCGCAGAAGAAGCACCGGATGTCTGTTTCTTTAGAGATTTCTTCATGCCCGGCGTTCTCGGTGCCGTTGTCAAGAGTTAGGGTGCGGCGGGCATCTTTTGGGAAGCGAAGAAGACGTTTGACGATAGCCTTCGAGGTCACAGGTGCGGTCTTAGCCTCCAGCTTCTCAAGCTGAACCAGCCTACTCTTTCGTTCCACCATGGACAACAGAGCAGCCTTGCTCTGACGCGATACCAGGGTGTCCGCCTCCCGGTCTCCGAACCTGTCTCTGGCCTCGACTTCAAGCGGCCTGTGCTCTATCCCTATCCTGCCCGCTATCTGTTCCGGCGACCAGTCCTGATTGAGCTTTGACTCGACGTAATCCCTGATCTTATCGTTCTTTAATCGCATCCTGCGGCTTGCGTTTGACCTGCGTCTATCCGCACGCTCCTGGGCGTGATGATCAAGGTAACCCGCGTGGACAGGCGACCTGTTGCGCCGTAGCTCACGCGAGATGGTGGATGGACTCCTGCCCAGAACTTGAGCCATCTCTCGCATAGACCATCTCTCTCCACGCATCATCTCTATCACCTCCCGTTCCTTCAGTCCAAGATGTCGGTAGATTGAGTGCATACATCCTCAGACCGGAGGGGGAAGTATTCCCAATAACGAAATCCCTCTCGCTTTCCAAAGTGTTGCACTTCATTATTGAACTCACGAACAGCAATCATTAGCTCTGGGTCAAAGGAGAATATCTTCGATACCGAAATAGATGGAGTTTAATTGTTTGATTTCAGCCCCAACGCCTTTAGCATTATCTCCTGAGATTTTCGCCTGGACTCCTCGTATCTCACAGGATAAAGCTTCCCTGTCTTGAATAGTGCAACCGGCACGATGCCTGAGTTGATTACTGTTCGTAGCGTGTGGTAGAAATCCTTAACCTTATCATCATAGAGTAGTGTTAAAGCCATGAGCTCCAGTAGGAAATCGTGGTAAACCTGTGAGACATCCCAAGGCTTTCGGTATCCGTATTTATACTCCCTGATTGCGCGGAAGAATGCAATGGGATGCTTCGGATTGGCCTGGAACATCAGGGAGAATACTGTAATTTTTGAGGGTTCATCCAGCAAACCGAACATCCACACTGCCTTTGGCTTTTTCTTGCCCTCCCAGGGGACTTTAACCCCGTTGTGCATCTTCCTGGCATTGGCTCTCACGTAACGGCCCTTGTAGCGTTTCACCCAAGGCAATGTGCTCACTGCTTGCACCAAGGGTATTCTCTTTTCTCCAGCATTATAAAAGGCGACGTTTGCCTGGCAGATCGGTTCTTTGGAATACTCTGATCTGCGGTGCGATACCCTGATGCCGGTAGCCAGCTCTATCAAAGCAACATCCAGCCAGTCTGACCATCGAGGACGCACTATTCCTTTTTTCGGCCACCAGACAGGGTCAGGATAAAACGTTGCCACTGTATTGTATTGCTCATACCTACCCATGGTTCTGAATTCAGCTGTGTCCTTACCTCTAGGGTAGTGAAAATATAGCTCCTCCCAACTCCCTCTCCTCACTGCCGGTTCCCCGGGGTGGTCTATATCCAAGGAGGGAAGGAGACCCTTACCCCCAAGAGGGTCATCTGGAGAATAATCCCTGCTCCATCTGTGAGGCAGGTTCTTAATGAATCTTTCATCCTTTGGCCTCAATACCCTACGTATAGCATCCAGCACTTCGGTTCTGGATAAACCGTAGTTCTTCTCAAGGTCAGCCATGAACGAGGATAAATGTGAACCGATGGGTGCCTCCTTTGAGTTTGATGCTTAGGTGAGGATAGTTAGAGATGGGGAATTGTCAAGGCTTGTAATTCCAGCTGCTGGAATCATTAAAGGGCTCTCACCCCCGGTTTTAATCCTTCTTATTCCCCGGGTAAAAAAAAAGAAGCAACGGTGGGAGAGTATGTGTATTGTATTCTCGGCTACTCCCCTCAACCTTCTAGGGTCAATATGACCTAAACCCCCCCTCCCTCTTTTTTTCTTCTTGTCTTCTCTTCCTTGACAGGGGATACCTGTTAGACCTCGGCTAGTTGCAGTGTATCTTACTCTTCTTTCTCTTGCTTTCTAGGGTCTGGACTTCCTTGGGATGCCATCCTGGTCCTCGCCTACCGGAGGTGTAGCCACCGACGGAGGTCAGGGTCGTATTCCTTTGACTGCTTGTCTAGTGCTATGTATTCACCTTGGCTCGTTTGGTCATTTACGCTTCTTCATATTCTTATACCCCAGATACGGTCCGAATTATCACCTGAATGGAATAAGCTTCCCAAATTATGCGACTTAACTATATCAAACTCGTCTTATTAGGTATGTAAAAGGCTTTATCAACCTCACCGGCCCCATACCCAAGTTAGCTGTTGTGAGATAGGGAGAATTAACGAACCAAGATTGTCAAACGAAAATCCCGATCTATAGACAAAATGTGGAAATCTCATTATCTTTTTTGAATCTTACTAGAGGGCACTCTGAGCGTTTTTAAGGCTATTTAACTTCAGAAGCAGGTAAAACTATGACTTCTTTGAGAAATCGTCAAATAGACCCCTCTACGTTGATCCTAGGGGTATTTTTAAGGTAGGGTTCGACCAGTTTTGAAGTTCAAGGTTTGTCTTACCGGAAAAGCTTCCCTCACTTGAACAATGCACTGGCATAATCTTAGAGTGGCAGGGAGGGAACTAAATATCAGCTTATCTGCTTAATGGTCACTGAAACAGTCAGGTGTCTCCGATTCGTCAATTACTCTGAACAGAACCCCTTCATCCCCTTCGTATTCAACCTTTTTGGTTGAAGCTTTGCCAAAGGCAATCACCATTCCCTTGTGATGCACTTTGCGGTTGTCCTGCTCGGCCTTTCGAAGCTCCTGGATATAACGTTTAACCTGGGCGTCGTGGCATTCCTTGATATTGCTATCAACTTTGAGGTCAACCACGATTCCTACAGATGGATCATCGTCTGTCCAGATAACCAAATCAAGTTCGCATTCCCCGATGTTGAATCCCTGGTAAGACAGGGGAAGTATCTTGTAGCTTTCGTAGGTCAAGCCTGCAAGACGCAGTGAAACCTCCATCGCCTTCTGGTAAACTGCTTCGCTCCATCCGGGGCCTAGTTCCTCATAAACTGATTCAGCCGAGGTTCTAAGCTGGTTAAAGATTTTCTCAATACTGGTCTTGGACATGATGTCTCCTATGGGTGAGCTTGTATTCCTCTCTTACCCTATCGGCCACTCTGGGATAGCTTCGTCAATCTCACCCATCAGCCGGATGGTTTCGCGCAGGGCAAAGACAATCTTCTGGTAAAGGGTGATGTCGTCGTAGTTAAGCTTGCGGCCTTTGCGGTCCTTGAGCCATTTGTGGCACACCTGGTAGCCGCCCAAGTGAAAGTTCCACACCTTTGGCTCTACCCCCTCAAAGTATTGGAATTTGTTGATGTAGACTCTTTTGTGTCTATCGTCGTAAGTAACCTTAACCACCTCGTTTTTCAGTTCGGGATGAGCGTTCAGGTCTACCCCGGATGCGGAAGGGTCGGCAAGCTTGTCAGATTCCATCAGGTGCAGTTCGGTCAGCTTCTTGCCTTTGGAGAGCAGTTTGCGGAACAGAGGTTTGCTTGAGGTCAGCGGCACGCGGGGGAAGTCTATCTTCAGGAACTCGGCGTAGCGCGAGCGGTAGGTGGGCGAGTG
>Ga0114925_10000177_pt1 | contig 24917 bp, 22 predicted proteins | sample SumtaG_2_FD_87287 | JGI IMG/M metagenome (GOLD analysis project Ga0114925, IMG submission 87287) | Deep subsurface microbial communities from Indian Ocean to uncover new lineages of life (NeLLi) - Sumatra_00607 metaG | ecosystem: Environmental > Aquatic > Marine > Oceanic > Sediment | place... | reverse complement strand
CTTAATTGCACGATTACTTGTCATGTCCATTACTATAATGGATTTAATTATTTTTAAATACTGAGGCAGATGCAAATTAGTAATTTTCAAGTGAAATTCATCCCACGCCTAAAGTAAAGGCGTGGGTTTTCTTTCACAAAAATGATAAAACTAATTTATTAGTTAAAACTATTTAATTTATTATATGAAATATGCTGAAAGAATGGAACGGCTTGGAACAGAAACGGCGTTCGAGATACTCCGACGAATCCAGGATCTGACCGAAGTGCGACGACAAAATATTATTTCTTTTGCGATTGGTGAACCAGATTTTAATACTCCTGAGCATGTCAAACAATCAGCAATTAAAGCAATTCAAGAGAATTATACTCATTATACTCCATCAGCGGGTATTTCAGAATTACGACAAGCAGTTGCAGAATTTGTTTCGGAAACTAAAAATTTAAATGTTTCAGCTGAAAACATAGTGATATTGCCAAGTGCTAAATATGTAATCGACTTGGCGCTATTAAGTTGTACAAATCCCGGAGATGAGATTATATATCCCAATCCTGGCTACCCGATATATGAAAGTTTGATAAATGTTTATAGATGTTCAACATGTGCCGCCCAGTTATGGGAAAGTGAAGATTGGAACTATAATATCGACGAGTTAAGGGAATGCATAACTGAAAAGACAAAAATGATTATCATTAATAGCCCTGAAAATCCCACAGGTTCAGTGTTAAACCAGCAAAACCTTGAGGCGCTTGCTGAGATTGCATTAGAAAACGACATTTGGATACTTTCAGATGAAATTTATTCTAATATTGTGTACGATAATTTGAAGTATGATTCGATTGCTGCCCATCCTGACATGCAAGAAAGAACGATTATCCTTGACGGTTTTAGTAAGTTTTTTGCCATGACCGGCTGGAGATTAGGTTATGCTGTAGTCAACGAGCATTTAGCCGAGTATTTTGAGCGCTGGGCAACAAATACTATTTCTTGTACAGCTACATTTACCCAAATGGCAGGTGTCACTGCGATGCTTGAAGATAAATCACCCTCAATAGCAATGGTAAAAGAATTCGAACGGAGAAGAGATTTAATTCATAAGAGATTAAATGAAATTAACGGTATTTCTGCGGTAAAACCGAAGGGTGCTTTCTATATTATGGCAAATGTAACGGGTGCGTGCGAGAAATTGGGTCTTAAAAATTCTTATGATTTTCAAGAATATTTATTAGAAAAAGCAGATGTTGTAGTACTTTCTAGGCAATATTTTTGTAAACGGAGCCCAGAGGAACGAGATGAATATGTAAGGTTTTCATATTGCGTGTCTTATGATAGTATTATAGAAGGTATGGATCGAATTGAAAAATTATTGTTATAAATTATATTATAAAAAATTTAAAAATTGAAAACCGTTCCTACACTTGGATTGAAAACTTCTATTTTTGGAATATTTGCTTTATTTAACTCATTAATAAATTTCTCTCCCGTGCAATGTATCGGAAATAGATATAGAGTTTCATCATATTCTTGAAAAGATTTTAAATAATCAAGAGTCTTTTGAATTCTATTTTCTGTAGCGCTTGCCATATGAAATCCGCCGATAATATGGCTTATTGGTTTATTTACTAAACCCTTCACATAATCAAGAGTGTTCATAATACCTGAGTGGCAGCATCCATTCAACAACACTACATTCTTATCATATTCAAAAATCAAGCATTTATCGTCTAAAATATTGTCTTCTTTAAGACCCTTGCCTTGAAGTGAATAAAAATTACTAAATTTCTCTTCTTCATGCATTCTAGGGATCTCACCACTCACAACAACTCTCAAACCATTTTTTTTCAATAATTCATAGGATTCTTTTGTATAAATAATATTTCCCTTTAAATTTTTAACTCGTTCCAAATCTATAGCACATTGATTAACAATCTTAGATGTAGATAATAAGGGCAAAATTTCTTCTCGAGTTTTTCCTTCTAAATCGCTATTTTTCACATCCTTCGTTCGCTTAAAAAATCTTTCAAATTTCGTAGATTCATGACAAATTACTGGAATTTCCTCTTCAATTCTCTCTAAAATTTCGTAAAAAGCTCCCGTATGGTCATAATGCCAATGTGAAATAACGATTTCAGTAGCATCGTAAATACTATACCCTCTTAAATCTAAATTATGTAAATAAGTATGATTAGAAGACCCCATATCGAATATTATCTTTTTTAATAATTCTGCGCTCCACTCGTCATTAGGATCTTTTTGTTCATAGATATTTATTAGAAATCCTAATCCATGCTCTGCCAAAGATTGAGTAGCGAATAATTTATTTAATTCAACAAAATCAAATTTTTTTTCTTTTTGAGGATCTTGAAAGGGTAAAACAATATTATTAGTTAGGAGGATAATTTCTGTTTTAATCATCTGTTTCATTCACGTATTATTAAACGATTATAACTAAATATAATTAATTTTATATGAATAGGATTATGTAATTACCTAAAATTATTAAAAATACTGCAAGTAAAAACCTTTTCCTAAATTTTTCCTTTAGGATTGCGATTGATAGAACTTGCTGGACCATTGGAGTGTTTGCGGTGATGGTAGAGGTCAATACTAATCCATTAATCTCAGCTGCTTTGTAAAAGAGCGAATCTGCAAACCCCAAAGACAATGAGCCAGCAATTCCTATAAAAATATAATACTTTACATCATCTCTATTTTCCTTTTTAAACCCAGCATAATATTCCCGCTGGAAAATACCGACAATCGCTATGAATATTGTAGCGAAAAATATTCTAATAAAGTTCGTAACAAATACATCATTAGCAATGATCCTTGCTTGGTGGAATGTTACTATCGCTAAAGCCCACATAAATGCCGTTCCAATAGCTAAGAGGACTCCAATAAACAAATCTTCTTTTGATTTTTCGAGTTCATCCATTCCATTTAATACTGTTTTATCTTTCGTACTTAAAATAAAAACACTTGATAATATTAACATCCCTCCTAGAAATATGGAAATAGTTATTTCCTCTCCAAAGAAAAGAAAAGCAAATGGATACACGAATACTAAACTTAGCTGGGTCAATGGATAGGCTCTTGAGGCATCAATTTTTCTTAATGATGTAAAGTACATTAAATCACCGATGGTTACACAGAAACCTGAGAGAAAACAAAAGAATAAATAATTAAAATTTTCTTCAGAACTTAAATTTGAAAAGAATATGTAATTACCAAAAAGTAAAGAGAAAAGGAAAGTGGCGACTGAGACCATCACGAGCCTAAAAAGTAAGCTTGCCTTAGGGTCTACCTTTTCTAATCCTGATTTATAAACTAAACTCGCAATGCCCCAAGTTATAATCGCATCAATTGTTAGGAGATATCCTATAAGTTCTGCCATTAATTAGAATTATCTAGTATTGCATTAAAAGTATTATAATAAAACGATTAAACTATATTAATGAAAATTATTTTTAAAATAGGCGCATATAAATCTAAAATAGAGAATAAGAGAAATGCGAAATTAATATACATCGAATGAGGAAATCTATACCAAACATAAATTACGGGCCAATCTGATGGATCTTCAGTGATAGCTTCCACAAAATCGTGTAATCCTTCTAATCCATATGAATCTAAGAAATTATCAATTCTCCAAAGTTCTAAATTAAATCTTTTTCCCGGATAACCTAGGACAAGTCTAGCCTCTTCAATTACACAGTCTAAATCTTCCCAGCACAGACATCCCTCGAATTTCCAAGAGTTTATTATAATAGTGTCTCTTTCATTGAATAATTTGCAACAATCGAGGACATAATTTAGGCCGAATACATCTTTTCGATAGATCATATAGCTCATTGAAGCATCATCATCAGGTAATAACCCGTTTAATGATATAATATCATCATCCCCATCTTTAGGATCAAACCCTTGGTCAAAATTTCCACAAATTTGAACATCGAGGCCGTAATCATCCCGAATATGTTGATTAAAATCATTAAACAATTTTTTCATTCGGTAATATTCTGATAATTTGCTATTTGCTTCACGATGTAAAAGAAATTCAAAAAAACTTAATTCACCTAAACCTTCCATATCATAAACAACTGTTGATACGGGGTCTTCTAAATACCCCGATTCATTAATCCATTCGAGTAGAATGTCAATATCTTCGGTAAGATCCTCTATGGTCCAAATATTTACAAAACTATAAATTCCTCTTGATATAGCAGACATAGAGAGATGGACTTCAATATCAAAACTTCTACATCGATTAAACCATTCAGCGAGTCCAATTCCGATACTATCTTTTTTAACAGTGGTAACAAAATATATTTCCGCATCAGAGAGCATTTCCATTGTTTCATTTGGAAGATCATAACCACTCCCGACCCAAATTCCAATTCTTTGCCCATTTATATTAGATGGAGCTCTCTGAATATAGATTGGATAAGGGACTAACAGTAAAAGCGTTGATACTAATAGCCAACTAATACATCCGAACGCAATTGCATGTCGCTTTATTTTGGTATATTTTCCTCTACTTGACCATTGAGACTTCCATGATATTAAACGTGCGTTTAGGGCCTTAAACCTTTTTTTTGGAACTGTGAAAAAAAAGAAGACCACTGAACCAATACAAATAAATAGTGGTAGGATTATACCAGTTAAATTCATATGAATTATTTGTTTTATCAGAGCTAATATAAAATTGAAAAAAATTAAACCCCCACAAGGTATCAGCAACGCGAGCGAAAACATTTGATAATTTATAGATTGCGTCCGTGGCTCAAATAAAACGAATCTTAAAATAAGCAATGCTGAAAACCCTAGAATAATGATACCTAATGGTTGGACATATTTAAGTTGTTTTACAAGGAGAATGACAGGTAAAATAATAAATAATAATATCAAATAAAGCCTTAAAGCGATGATAATGTCCCAAAAATCTGAATTTTCTTCCTTCCTTGAAGTATTTAATTCTTGATTATTTTGACTCATTAGTTTAAGTTTTTTTTCATTAAGAAATAATAATTAATTTTATTTAGCTACAAAAAGCTTAATATATTTAGATTATATTCATTCTTAATTTTTATAAATATATCTTTCTTTCTTCCTATTTTAACCATGATAAAAGTAAAGTATTATTTCTACGAACTTTTCTCAGTTTCTTTAGGTTTAGCAGTATTAGCGTTTTTTGGAACGCTATCATTTTTTCCAATGGAAATAATGCTTATGGGAGATGGACAAACTTGGTATTGGGTATTCATAATTCTCTCTTTAAGTGCTATAATCGCCTTTGTAGTGCTTTCTTTTTATAAAAAAGACCACAGTTTTTTAATACTAAGGGCTTTTGATATTGCAGCGACGATCTGTACTATTTTGGCAACAATATTTTTCATTATTTTTACGAAGGACTTATTAGAGCCATGGCTTGTCCAAGGGGCTTGGTTCCTAAGGTATAACGGTCTACTTATAGGAGTCTTTCTTGGATGTGTATTAATGAAGACCTTCACTGGATTATCATTTCTCATCGCAAAGTTTAATGAGTGCGAGGATCCAAATAATACAGAAGAGAATCTTGACAGAGAAAAAAGTTTTGAACTATTAACACTAATATTAGTGGTTTCGAGTTTTTTATTTTACATTATTGAAATACTACTTTATCGATATTTATCTCTACTAAATGTATTTCTCTTCATATTTCTCCTTCAAATCATCATTTTAATATTGTCATTATTTTTAATTACTCGAACGGATTATCAAGATTATTTAAAGCTTAATATATTTCAAAGAGAAGATAGCTCACGTTTTCTAAAGAAAATAAATACAAAATTAATTGAATCTGGAGCCGTACCAAGGAATTTTTGGCAACTTTTTATACCTTTCTTATTTATTGCAGTTTTCAGTGTAATTATCATTATTATTTATCCATATAATATCTTATTTACGATTGCATTCCCATTTCAAGGAGTTAGTATACATGCTATAATACCCCTATTTCAATTATTAACAATTTTACTCATTCTGATTATATTTTCTATTTTAACATTTGTAGTGTTCGGAATAAGGAGTAAACAAAAATTTGGGAATCAATCTAAAAGGACTTTAGGTTCAAGGTTAAAGATTGGAACATTTGGCTTATTAGATGCTATGAAGTTTATAGGATTATTTTTAGTAATAAGTCAGGTTATATATTTTTTTAATTATCCAATTTATTTCCCAAAGGTAGTATCTTTCGTCCTATTATTTGGAATTATTGGGGCGATTATTTATTTTGCATTAGGAAGAACTCAATTAATTAAAAACATATTATACATCGTTTCCATTCTATTTTTGGTTTTAAACTTGTATATAGTTTATATTGATGGAGTTACCTATGGTCAAAGTTATTGGGATGGCTCTTTTGATATTATTTTTCCATTTGTTTATCTTCATAGTCTATTAAATTTTATACTTATAGGGATACCAATTGGTATTATAATTAGTGATTTCATGCTAAATTTTGCTTTCAAGAATACAGATGGAACAGATTCGACCCATAGAGCGCTTCTTTTAGCATTTAGTTCTTTTGTATTTGCTATGCTGATAATGCCAGGGAATTTTTTACTTAATAATCCTGGCGGGGATGTTCCATTAACAGATTCATCAATAGGTCAATTTTTTCTTTTTTGTGCCGTTTTGATGATTATCCTAATTGCAAGTTTAGGGATTCATTTAATTTCTGAGGTTCTTATTCCATGGCTTAATAAAAGAAAGAAGGCGAGAATTATCAAAAATTTTGGTGAAAAAAAAACCTTAGTAAAGTCACCTAAAGATCATTCACTAAATAAAAAGGAGAATTTCCAAAAAAGAGCCGCTGCGATTAGTATTGCTGTTATTATGGTTCTCTCTGTATTTGGAGGCCTTATTATATTTTTTACTTATAGAGAAAACTATAAAAAACCGGTTTTGGTGTATTCGCCAGGGAATTATTATGTATGGCTTCAAAATTCTTCCGAAAGAGTTTCAAAAGACTTTATGATTGCAGTTGATGCTTCCCCTAGAATTGATGCAGTAGAACTCTCTTTAGCAAAAAATGAATATGGTGCATTTCAATTAGTATGGAGGTCTCTTGGAAAAGAAATCGAATGTTTATCATATGAAATATCTGATTTTGAGCACCAAAAGAGTGCTTACGAGATCAATTCTGATAGTTGCTCATTAAGATATGAGGAATTTGTGATAGAGGAAGAATTCCCTGATATTTTAGTACCATTTGAAAAATTAGATTTAAAACAGCATGAGAATACTATTTTCTGGTTTTCTATTAAAACTCCATATGATACCCCTGCTGGGGAATATCATGGTAAAATAACTTTTAATTTCAACGAGGATGAATCAGAAATAATTAAAATCCATTTAAATATATGGAACTTTACGATACCAAAAATGAGGCACCTAAGAACGAATATTGGTAACAGCTTGAACAATCTTAAACAATATAAAAATTATTTTTACCATCGAATGAATGATTATGGTGTTACAATTTATCATACTGAGGATTTTGCTTGGTTTAACTCACATGAAAATGTTACTTGCTATTTAAACACAACTTCAAATGAATGGTCATTTAATTGGACATGGTGGGATAATTTAACTGAATACAAATTAAATAATTCGATGAATGCTTTTACTGTTTCATATCCTTTGGGCCTTGGAGGCAGGGATCCTCCTATAGAGGATGATACATGGTTATTACGATTAAAAAATTGGCTTAGCGATGTTCAAGATCATATGGAGGATAAAGGTTGGCTTAATTATTCATACTATTACTTTATAGATGAATTTTCTATTTTTATTCCAGCAGGATATACAAGGGAGGAATATTTCGACAGGTTAGAGACATTATTAAAAGAAATGAAGGTTGCAGCTCCTAAAATAAAAATAATGGTAACGACACCGCCATCGGAAGAATTAAAAGATCTTCGAGAATATATAGATATCTTTTGTCCAGTTAGCGCAGATCGGGATAAAGACAGATGGGACGAACGATTAGATGCTGGTGTAGAATTTTGGTTTTATGCATGTGTTGGTCCTATGGCACCTTGGCCAAATTCTCATTTGTATAACAGATTATATGAAAGTCGGATTCTTTTATGGCAAACATGGTATTATAAATTACATGGGTTTTTATATTGGTCTTCTTCAGCATATTATCATGGTAATTATGGGTTAGCTTATAATGGTTATGGTGATGGATGGTTCATATATGAGAGAGAGGGAAAATTATATGATTCCCTCCGCTGGGAGAATTATTTAGATGGCAATGAAGATTATGAATATTTATGGTTAATAGATGCTGTTTTAGATTTCTTAAAAGAACATCCGGGTCGAATTTCAGATAGTAAACGTAAGAAATTTAGGGATGAGTATAAAGAAATAGTTAATTCAATTGTTGGAGAAAAATGGGAATACTGCGACCATCCTTCTATAATGTATTCTGGAAGAGACCGGATTGGGTGTATGCTACACGAGCTTAGTAGTTATACAAATATAACCGCAATAGGTGAGGCTCTTTGGCTTCCTCCTTATTACCCAGGAATGTAAAAAAAACAAAATTAAGAATCTAAATTAGGATGTAGATAAATTGAATTATGTTGAAGTAATTAAAAAAATGCCATCTTTGCATTGTGCGAGAGGCCCTAAACGTTGTGAAAAATGTAAGGAATTACTTGAAGAAGGTGATAAATACGCCTTGATTCGAGTTTATATAAGACCTGGTGATATTGCTCGACCAATGACTGAAATTTATATGGGGGGAGAAAGAGTTTTTAAAGAATATGATGTTATGTTGTGGTTTGAAAGTAAAGAGGAAGCAAGAGATTATGCTATAAAAAATGGTCTTGGATTATTAATATGATTATACTATTCTTTAGTCTCAATTAATTCATATAATTTTCCCTTATTGCTTGTCTTTTTTTCCACTAATTTTAGATACTTATTTTTAATTAGGAATTTTAATCCTTTATCTTGAGCTTCAATTATTTTATCTAATAATTCTCGAATAGTCTTTGGGCTTATCGAATCATTAAACTTTTTCCTTAAAAGGTCTCTAATACTTGGTGGTGAATAGAGCATATTTAACTCTAAATTATTAAAGATATTTACTGTTCGGTCAAGAAGATTTCTTTTTCTGGGTCCTGCATCTTTCTCTGGCAATTTCAGAGTCACCTATCAGATACTTAAAATACCCTATCGAATACTTTAAGTTAGATTTAAATATATAAAGTTACTATATTAACATAAAATGTATATATATAATAATTTTTTCTATATTTAAAATAATAAATCAAGAAGAAATGAGGTGAAAATAATGGCTTTCGAAAATAATGTTAAAAGTATTGTTCATTTCATGGCTTTTCCTGGACCAAGACTGGGACATTCCACAATGTTGGGGGAAGCTCCCGAAAAATATCTTTTAGATTCAATTGATTTTCTAAAGAAACTCAGGTACTTTAATGGTATTGAGGTAACTCATATTAAAGACCCTGAGATTAAAGCTAAATTTATCCAAGCCATAAAATCTTTTAAATATATTACATATTCGGCAGAACCTATTCAATTGATTAATGAAGATGACTTAATCGCATCTACAGACATTGGCTCAAATGATGAATTAGAACGTAAAAATGCGGTTAATAGATTAAGGTGGTGCATTAAAGAAGCTTATGAATATGGAGCCAAACAATTCACATTTTTAAGTGGTGAAGATCCAGGTACTGAAAATGGGTTAAGCACACGTCGTTTAGCAATTAGTTCGTTAGTAAAATCTATTGATGAATTATGTATTTATAATAAGGAACAAGCTAAAAAACTTAGGAAAACGCCAATGAAAATGACACTTGAGACCTTTGATCGTTTAGACGAGCCTGGCTGTAAAAACCAACTTATGGGTCCCTCTGACGAAGCTCGTGCATTAGCAATGGAAGTAAGAAATATATTTAGGCATTCAGAATTTGGTCTTTTGTATGATCTTTCACATATGTTTCTGTTAAAAAATGGATATAATCACGAAACTGTAGAGATTATTAAGACTATTGCACCTTTCTTAAACTGGGTGCATATAGCAAATAGCGTTTCTGATAAGGAGGATCCACTTTATGGAGATTTACATGTTTCCTTGGATTATCCTAATGGCAATGTAAGTCCTGAGGATTTAAAGAACTTTCTCATGGTGTTAAATGAAGTGGAATTCCAAAAAGGAATAGGTTTTGAATATATGCCAAGAGAACGTCAATTAAGCGAGTCAGTAATAAAAATTGCAATTGCTGGTTTTGAAGAAGCAAGACAACAAATTGATGTAAATTATGTATTAGGCTCATATCGTTTTAAAACTCGTCGATTTTTACCAGAAAAAATCTTTTATATGATTACTGACGAGAAAAAGAATAACGTCAATCAAATTTTGGATGAAGAATATAAAAATCGAGTAAAAAGAAAACAACCATGGGATAAAAATATTGTAATCATTGCTGCGGATCATCCTGCGAGAAGAGTTACGAATGTTGGTACAAATGAATTAGCAATGGGCGATCGACAGCAATACCTTGGTAGAATCATTCGTGTACTTATGCTCGATGAAATTGATGGTATAATGGCAACTCCAGATATCATGGATGACTTGTTTATTTTAAACTATTTATTTAAACAAAGTGGTGGAGAGGGTTACTTAGATAACAAGATTCTTATCGGTTGTACGAATAGGGGTGGTCTTTCGGGGTCTCCTTATGAAATGGATGATGCAATAACTGCTTATAATATTGAGGATATTAAGAATCTCGGGTTAGATGGCGCTAAGATGATGTTCAGGCTAGATTTAGAAACTAATATGGCAAGATATAGTCAAAGAACTTTGGAAGCATGCTCAAAAATGATAAGAGAATGTAATAAATACAATATACCAATATTTATAGAGCCTTTACCAGTGGAAAGAAGAAAAGATGGCGGATATCAGATTAAAATGAATTCAAATGATTTAATTAAAACTATTGGAATTGCGACAGCATTAGGGGGGAGATCAACTAATATTTGGTTAAAGATTCCTTATGTAGAGGATTATGAATATGTAGTTAGAAGTACAAATAATCCTATTTTAATGTTGGGTGGTGCGAGCACAGGTAATGCTACTGATATCTTAGAGAACTTTGAAAAAGGTCTAGGTGCTGGAAAGAATGTGAAAGGATGTTTAGTTGGTAGAAATCTACTTTATCCCGGATATGATGATCCAAGAGCGGTTGGTCTTGCGGTTTCCAAAATTATCCAGGAAAATATGAATACTGAAGAAGCTGTGAAATTACTATCAGCTACTCGGGGAGCTAGCATGGATTTTCTTACTTCGAAAATAATGGGCATGTCTATGACAAGCGCGGATATTGGATACCTTTAAATTAACTTTATTTTTTCTAATTTAATTATCAATTTACTCTGTGTTTAGAAGTTATTTCTTTATTAATGTGTTTCAATAAGATATAAGCGACAGGAACAATCCAAGTAATTAAGGAAAACATTAAAATCCATTCACTTAGTTTATTAAATGTTGTTAAAAAGATTATACATGGTATAGGAGGAAAAACTGTCATATATATTCCAATTGGTTTAGGAATTGGTGAAGGGTAAAGCCAAATTAATAATCCTAAGAAAATACTCGTCAATGCAAATCCACTCCACACAATATAAGAACCAACTAAATGCAATTGAAATATCGTAGTACGATCTTCTGAAAATAAGCCTACCATAAACATACCAAAAATTACACTAAGCATAGAGATAAGAAAGCAACTACTTAATATTCGCCTATTCAAGGAAATTGATTTATCCCCTTCATCACTATTTGGGAATGACCTAAAGAGTTTTTCTAAATAGAAAGCGGAGGGTATCATTAAAATTGCTGTAATCATTTGAGCAAAATCCCAAATAAAAGGCACTGGGGTATGTTCAAATGAACCCATATCACTAATATAATTGTCGATTATATTATAATTATCAGGGTCATACTGTGCGATAATTACACCAATGATTATCGCAGCTGCTAATGTAAATAAACCAATAAAAGCTGAGATTTTAACGATTTTAGGACTTGTAAGAAAAGTATATATTTTTAACTTTTTCTTATTCATAATTTCTATAACAAATTCTAAATTTATAAATATTTTAAATTAATTTCTTAGACAATGAGATTCTTATCTTTTCATTGCGATTATTTTAAATATGAAGTTAAAAAGAAAAGCCGCTCAAAAATTATTGAAGATCTAACAGATGATAATAAAATTGGCAAATTAGAGAATGTTATTGTTTTATTCATTAGTGTAGAAAAGCAAGATGAGACAAATCCAAGTTATATAGAGAGAACTATTATAGAAATTGAAAAAGTTTTACAACAACTCAAAGTTACTGACATTGTAGTTCTTTCTTTTGCCCATCTTTTTGGAGAATTAAGTGACCAAGAATTTGGGTTTAATGCTTTAAAACTACTTGAATTAAATTTGAAACAAAAGGGTTATACAACTCTGAGACCACCTTATGGTTGGTTTAATGAACTAGAATTAAAAGCGAAAGGTCACCCTCTATCAAGAATTTCAAGAAAAATTTAATTAAAAATAAATTAAGATAATATAAATGCAAGAAAATAAAACTCAAGATTCAAGTAGCTCACGTAGAGTTAAGATCAAGAAGATTATTTATTTAATTATTGTTATTTCTCCTTTAATTATATTCTATAGCTTATATCTAAATCTATGGAAATTCACACCCGTTCCTGACACCGCATGGGTTTCATGGTATGGTAATCCTCAAAACGAGGTATATATTGGTTGGGAAACTTCCGAGAACACAATTGGCACTATAGAATACGGCACTCAAGAAAATAATTTGGACAATAAGATTAAAGAGCCTAAGGCAGTAAAATTTCATATTGTAAATCTAACTGGCTTAACGTCTAATACAAAGTATTATTACGAAATCGAGATTGATGGCAATATTTATACTAAAGGGGAATTTCGGACCGCTCCATCAACTTACAAATCATTCACTTTTGGATTATTCGCTGATACTCAACAAAAAGTCGGTCCTGGATGGCATCAACATACGGCAAATATTTTCGACTCTAAAAAATATAGTTTTCTTGCTTTAATTGGAGATTTTGTAGAGGATGGAGAAAAATATGAATGGAATGATTTCTTTACTTGCGCTAGTACCTATTTAGACACAATTCCTTTAATTCCAGTAAGAGGAAATCATGATAAGCCAAGGGATCTTGATGGTGATGGTGATGAAGAATATTATTTCGAAAAATACTTTCCTCAAACAGTTGATAGAGAAACGGGCGAAAATGAATATGATATATGGAAGCAATTTTATTTTAGTTTTAATTGGAGTAGTGTACATTTCCAAATCCTTAATGTTCCCGAAATTGACATCGACGATGAAGGCGAAACAGGTGGAGTGAGCCTAAAAGATTATTATCAGACATTCACAGAAGATCATTTAGATTGGATAAAGCAAGATCTTGCGAATGCCCAGTCAATGCCATTCAGGGTCACTATGTTTCATTGTCCTATAACTGGAGCTGGTTTTTATGGTCCAAACTTCATATTAATGGAAGAACTTCTTCCAATTCTTCATGAATATAAAGTGACAGCTACAGTTCATGGTCATGCTCATCATTTCGAACGAGGGACTTTAATCAACGAGATTCACACAAAAAATCCTCTAACATTTTTTATAGTTGGTTGTGGGGGCGGTTTAACGGATGTTGGATTACGCCCTGTCCCAGAAACAGATGTTGTAATTGCAAGTCCTTGTTATACTGAAGGATATGCAACGGAAGACACATTAACATTTACAACATATACATTTGAAGGAACAGTGGTAGATAAAATTACATTTAATGCATAAAGAGGTGAAAAAAAAAATGACTTTTGCATTTAACCCAATGGTTATAATACATATTTGTGCAATAATTCAAACTGGTTTATTAGTCTGCTTTATTTTAATTCCTGAAAATTTCACACCCAAAGAAAAAAAAAAAGGAATGGTCCTTGAATTTATTATGAGCTTAGGTTCAGGCGCATTAGTTATATTTGGTATACTTTTTGTTGATACAGCATTACTATGGCTTTTTGGAAATTGGAGTATGACAGATTGGCGTTTTCAATTACCTTCCGTGATTATTATTCTCTTCTTAGGGTTGGAATATATCATTTTTACTCTCTTTAGAAGAGGTAACTTGCTTGATATTTTATTTTGTGGCATCGCAGTAGCAACCATTGTAGTTTTTCTTCATTGGTGGGTTCCTCTTGATGCTTTAATGGGTTCTAAATTGAAAAAGGATTTACCAATGATAATTGGTGTTTTATTTGGAGTATATATGCTAATTTCTGTCATTAAAATAACGATTAAGCAAAAAAAAAGCAGAGCAGAAGAAGAAATAAAATATTTATGGGATATTCGGAAACAACTTCGATATGTGTATAACAGAAAAATAAATATCCTATTCTGGCTCCTTGCCGTGGTTCAGAGTATGCTGATGTTTTATGGTTATTCAATATTTACGTTATTTGCCTCATAAATAGTGATAATTATGGAAACGAAAAAAAAAAAAGAAATATCAGAACGCATTAAAAACTATCATATCGGGATATGGTTTTTATTAATTTTTCTCATCTCAATACTGTTATGTATTTATATTCCTCGCTACATTCTCGAGGGTTCCTTCGAAGTAGGCGCTAATGTTAACTATAGTGACGAAACACAATATTTCACTGTAGATGTTAGAAAATTTTTACAGATCATTTGTTTAGGCCCGATATTTGGAGTAATATATTATATTCTTATGCGAATAACACTAAGCAAGGTTGATAAAGAGGTAAAATACAAAAAATATGCAATATATCTGATAGAGATTGCTGTAGTAATTCTAATCGTAATTAATAGTATGGGGCATCTCTCTCATCTGGGATTTGAAGAAGTTAATGCCATTGACGGAACAGAAGGGGCTGCGTTAAATAGTGATTACAAAGAGATGTTTGTGATGGCATGGTATATGGATGAATGGTTTGGGCATTTGATCATCCAGATTACATATGCAGCTTACTTAATCTTAGCAGTATTAGCAGAACTGCTTATTGACGACCAAGAAAGAATGAAAATTGATGAGTTATTTCTAACATTATGCGCGGCAATTGGAATCACTGTAATAAATGGATATGCTGCATTAAGAAGTGAAAGTGGTCTTGTGATAATGATCATGCAAATAACCTTTTCAATCTGTGCGATAATAGTTATTTTAGTGAAGAAAATCGATCCTCGAAAATATCCAATACTTTTGGCAATGTTGCTGGCTACAATTTTCGTTGTATTTCTTAATATTGAATGGATGCTGACTTATGGAGTTAAGGATTATTATCCTTATTATTCATCAAATTTAAAGTGAATTAATCATGCCAAAATTTACTTCCTTCAAAGAATCTTGCCGACACGTCAATTTTCTAATAATCTTTCTATTAACTCTATTATTATTTTATAAAATCATTCCATCATTTTATTCTGGTGGAATTAACATATGGGTTAACATTAGTGAATTAGATGGTGAGGCAGGACATTTTTGGCTTAGTATAAGGATTATTTGTGAGATAATTTTGATGGGTCCTGTATTTGCAATTATCTACTATTTTCTAATGAAATATTTGATTAAGGGAATTGATGAAACCCGGAAATATAATAAATATTATGTTGTTTTAATCGAAATTGGAGTGATTACATTCATATGTATTTCAGTAATGGGGCATGCCATCCATATGTTATTTGATAAAGGCAGTTGGTTATATTATTATGCTAATAATGAACAAATGGATACGAGTGAACTCTATTCATTTATTTACTATTCTGATGAGTGGTTAGGTCACCATTTAATCCACATTGGCTACTTTGGCTATATTTCAATGGCATTAATCGCAGAATTTTTAGGTAAAGAACATAGAATGATGAATTGGGATGAAAAAATCTATACAATTTTATCAGGCATTGGATTAAGTTTAATTTGGGGGTATTCTACTTATGAAGGTCAAGCAGCTTTTATGATGTTAATTCTCTGTAGTATTCTTTTAATTATTGAAGTCATTATAATTTTGATTAAAAAGATAAATCCTTTAGAGAGACCAATCCTATTGGCTACAATGATAACATGTATTATAGTAATAGGTTTATTTATTTGGTGGACCAACATGTTTGGGATTAAAGCTTATTATCCTTTTATCTATCAACCCTCAGAACTAAGGTAATTATCAAAAAAATTATGAATTTATAACTAATTAGGCGAAAATTAATATATTTTGAGTTATTTATTGAAATTATGAGAAAAGAATTTATTAAGCCAATTGATTCCCAGCTATTAAAGGATTCTGGTATTAAACTAGTAGATCCTCGCAAGAGTAATGAGGATTTTGCTCATAAATTTAAAACTGGTACAACAACGGTTGGTTTAACTTGTAAAGACGCCGTAATTTTAGGTACCGATAAAAGAGCAACTATGTCTTATTTTGTTGCCAGTAAAACTGCTGAGAAATTACATAAAATTCAAGACCATCTCTGGATGACGATAGCTGGATCGGTAGCTGACGCGCAATATCTCATTGATATATTAAAAGCTGAGACTGCCTTATATCAATATCAAAAAGATAGAAAAATACCGATAAGAACAGCTGGAAAACTACTGTCAAATATTCTCTATCGCCATAAACTATTTCCCTTCCAAGTAGGTCATATATTGGGGGGAGTAACAGAAGAAGAGGGTCCAGTAATTTTAGATATTGGTGCTTATGGTTCAATTCTTCCAGAAAAATATTGCGCTATTGGAAGTGGACAAAACTTTTCATATGGGGTGCTAGAAGCGAAGTATAAGGATAATTTATCTATTGAAGAAGCTAAAAAAATCATAAAAACCGCAATATCTGCTTCAATTGTTCGGGATATGGCAAGTGGCAATGGTATTGATATTGCTGTGATTAAGAAAGAGGGTCATGCAGAGAGAGAATTTATTTCTATTTAATTAAACCTAAAAATTATTTTTTATCGATTTAAAATTAATTAATCCACTGTTTAACTTTTTCTTAACGATAAAGTTTAAAAGGAAGATTTTAGTAATCTTTAATAAGAATAATATACCTTTATAAAATAGATTTTAAATAAGGTAGAAGGATTACCTCGCAAATTAACTCAGTTATAGTGATTAAAAAAAGTATTCTCGTGTTAAAATAAAATGAGCTACAAAATAATAATGGATTTATCTCATAATGAGCAGATGGAAGAATTTCCAGAGTTCTCATTGGGAGAAGATAACTACGATATAGAGTACATCGATAAAAATGAAGGCCCTATAGATTTTGAAAAACTTGAAGATTTTGATATTTTATTTATGGGAAATATTCAACACACTCCTAAGAATAAGAATGATAAATTTACCCCAAAAGAATTAATTGCTATAAAAAGGTTTATCGGAGAAGGGGGGGGGTTACTACTCACTTCTAGTGATGGTGGTGATCGAGATATTCCTATGAAGGAAGGATCGATTAGAGTATTATATAAAATTACTGGTGTTCAAAGATTTTGGAACGGTATCGTCAATGAATCTTCGGGAAATTTTTTAGTTAATAAGCAGAGTTTAGTAATTACAGAATTATTTGCTCATCCAATTACAAAAGGGATCTCACAATTAGTTTTACCGAATTGTACGTTCTTTTCAATCGCTGAAGAAGATTTGGAGGATCTTATAGTAACTTCAGAAAAATCAACTTTTAGATATTATATTGACGATACCATTGGTGATACTGGACCTGTTCCAATCTGTATTGCTTCAACATTCCATAAAGGAAGATCCATTACGCTGGGATCTTCAGATTTTATGATAGAAGACTCGGACTTGGGGATAGATTCCGGAGATAATCTAAAATTTCTTGATAATATTATAAAATGGCTTTCCTTTGAAATATAATTAAAATCTTTCTCAAATATGGCTTTTAGAATTCTTCGACCTGATTCTGCTTCGGTCTGGAAAAATGAAGAAATAATTAAGCGTTATCCAAGATATAAAGGGATTATAGATGGATCTCAAATAGCAAGATATTTAATTGCTAAAAGTGTAGAATGTGATTTTAATTCAGAAGATTCTATCAAGGATTTAGAGAAATTATTAAAAGAGAAATCTATAAAATTTAACGAGTTATTAAAAAAAGACACGGAAGAACTCAAGGATCTTAAGATTGCTTCTAAATCTTATATCAATTTGGCCGAAGAAATCGCAAATAAGTATCTTGAAAATTGTATATTTTGTGAACGCCAATGTCAAGTTAATAGAATTGATGGAAAAAAAGGCTTTTGCTTTATTTCTAAAGATTCATATGTATCTTCTGCTTTCCTTCATATGGGTGAAGAGAGTGTATTAATTCCGAGTGGTACAATTTTTTTCCAAGGTTATAATTTTGGGTGTGTTTTTTGTCAAAATTATGACATTTCTCAAGCATGGAAAGGTAAGAGAGATATTGAGGATATAGCTCAAAAAGTCGATGTTAAACAATTAGCAGAACTCGCAGAAAAATTAGTAGATAGAGGGGCAATAAATATAAATTATGTTGGAGGAGATCCGATTCCAAATATCCACACAATAGTAGGAAGTTTAGATTATCAAAAATCTAATATATGTCAGTTATGGAACTCGAATTTCTTCCTAACTAATAAATCTCTCTCCTTGATAATAGATTTTATGGATTTCTGGTTACCAGATTTTAAGTACGGAAATAATGAATGTGCAGAGAAATATTCAGGTATTAGAAATTATTATGATATAATATCGAGAAATCATAAAAGAATCCACGATGAAGGTAGTGGAGAAATTTGTATAAGGCATTTAGTTATGCCGAATCATGTTGAATGTTGTTCAAAACCGATTTTGGAATATGTTGCAAAAGAAATTCCCAAATGTGTAGTGAATATTATGGGGCAATATCGCCCGCAGTACAATGCTAATAAATATCCCGAAATATGTCGTCGTCCCTCTTCAGAAGAAATGGCAGAAGTAAAAAATTATGCTGATGTATTAGGAATATTATATCGACCCGTCTCATAATACATCATAGGATTAGAAAAATCTAAAAGTAATCAAGTATTTCTAAAATAAACTTTTTATCATTTGTATTAAGACACTTTTAAATTAAATAGATTTGAATTGCCATGAGTCTTAAATTAGAGGATGTAAAAGGACTAGGGAAAAAAACAGTTGATATTTTAAAAAAAGAAGGAATTGATACAGTAGAGAAATTAGCAAACTCAGAATTAGAGGATTTAGCAAACATTAAAGGTATAGGAAAGACTTCAGCACAGAAGTATGTAATGAATGCAAAAACACTTTTAAAGGCAAAATCTAAGGATTCTGATACTAAAACTGAAATTGAGGAAGAAGAAGTACAAGAAACTGAAACTGAAGAAAAAGACGAAGAAGAAGAAAAAAAGCTTCAAGAAGAGCTTAAAAAATTAGAAGAAAAGAAGAAAAATCTGCAAGATAAAAAAGTTGAAAATGGAGATTTTATATTACTTAAAATAACTGGGCGTACCCAACAAGGTGATATATTCAGGGTTTCCTCCGAGGCAGATGCAAGAAAAGCGGGAATTTACAATGAAGAAAAAGCACAACAAGGATATTATACTCCTGAATTTGTAGTTGTAGGTAAACCCGGATTTATAAATGAGGGGCTTACGGAAGCTGTGAAAGAAATGAAATATTTTGAAAAAAAATCTATAAGAGTCCCTCCAACGAAAGCGTTTGGTAAACGAGAACCGGGAAAAATAGAAAGAATTTCTATAGGAAAATTCACAAAATTAAATGAAGGAAAGAATCCTGAAATAGGTAAAGAATATCGGAATAAAAAAGGACAAAGTGGGGTCATCACTAATATAGTACAAGGTAGAGTCATTATTGATTATAACCACCCTTTAGCAGGTCATAGTATAGATTATAACCTTGAGATAATTGATAAAATAGAAGAATTTGATGAAAAAATCAAATATTTTATGACCAGTAAAGGAATTCCAAAAAACAATGTGTCTGAATTCAAAATTAATTACATTAAAGAAGATAAAACAATTGAAATTACCATTCCAAAAATGTTTCTTTTCCAAAATTTAACTTATGTTAAGTTTGGACTTGCGATGGATTTACAGACTAACATGGCTGATGAAATAGAGGATGTGAAATTTATAGAAATTTATGAAAAAATCCAAATTCCTACTACACCAGCAGACTCTGTTATGCAAAAAGTTGAAAAATACAATAAAGAACATGATGAAAATGATAATCAGAGCTAAAAAAATAGAAAGCTCAATTATTAATTTTGTTTGATTTTTATTTAACTTATATTTAATCAGAAATCTTATACTTTGCAATTAATTCCTTTTTCTTTTCTTTTTCCATTTTGAATTCTAATTTTATATTCAAATACTCTTGATGTTTTTCTTGATACTTTAATTTTCTTTTAATAGAATTCATTTTCTTTTGTAGGAAATCTTTTTTAGCCTCTTTTAAATTCTTCTTAGCCCTTTTAAATTCTTTTTTTTTCATTTTATATTGTTTATATTTATTCCTTATTTCGTGTCTAAGGTTTTTACTGATATGTTCAATACCTAGTCTATTCAGTATTTCTTTAAACTTATTAAGAGACTCAAATTTTATTACAGATATCCCTAACTGACGGGCTGGACCTAAATTACGAATTTTATCATCAATAAAAACACATTTTCTTGGTTTTGCGTCTAATTTTTTTAACACATATCTATATTTTTCTAAATCAGGCTTTAAAAGACCAATCTCGTTCGATAGGAAAATATTATCGAATTTTTTATAAAAACCTTTTAATTCATTCGATTTTGCATGGATATCATAAGTATTTGACATTAAATTTACAGTAAAGCCCGCTTTATGCAATCGTTCAATTATTTCTTCCATTTCGGATGATAATTGAGTTAATTGAGAGTATAAATGAAACCAAAGCTCTAAATAGTAGCTCACATTAACTTTTTTGGGAGGTAAACTACCATTACTTTTTTGAATTGGGTAATAATATTTGTCAAATAATTTTTCTAAAAAGGTTCGTGTTGATATTACACCAGAAGTCGCTTGTCGTCTTATTTTTTTTACGTATAGTGATTCTTCTTTACTTGGAATTCCTATTCCTAAATCATCTTCGATAATTTCAAAAAGATTCTTAAGAACAAATGTCTTTTCGACCATAACTCCTCCAAAATCAAAAATAAAATGCTTAATATAATACAATTTTAGTTTTTGCTTTTTATAGACTTTGGAATCCGTGAAATCTTCTGAGATTTTCTGTTCCTTTTGAGAGCTCATAATTTTAAAACTAATTGGATATTATACGTTTTGCTTTTTTCAATATAAGATTACAAATTTGTTGAACAGGGTCGCCTTCACACTTCCAATTAGTAAATTCTGGGAAGGAACCAGGATCTACTATAAATATTTTGTCAGTTTCGTTTTCTCTAACAATATCTAAATGACCAAATAATAAATTATGTGTTTTTTTCCATTTAAGTATAATCTCTCTTATATCATTAGGAGTAGGTACTAGTTTCATTTTCACATGTTCGTGAGTTAAAGGAGGTTTTTCCAAAGTACAAATTTGTTTATCTATAAAATATACATTATAATGGCTCCCTTCAATAAATTCTTCTAAAAAAATTATTTGATCATCTTTAAAATTAAGATCATTAACGCTTTTGATAACTTTTACGCCTTTACTACCAGATCCCATAAGAGGCTTTACAATTAAAGGATAATCCTCATCCTTCAGATTTTTTTTGATTGTGTCTTGAGTGCCCATATAATATTTTGGCGCTAACAAATTTGCTTCCTTAATTAGAAAGTGAGCATCTATACGATACTTATGTTTATGTGAGATCTCTGCAGTTGGAATAACTGGAATATTATTTGCTTCTAAAAAATAACCTGCGTAAAGATAGAATAACTTTTTTGACTTTAGAATATAAAAATCATTTTCGAAAAGTGACTCATTTATACATAAATTTTCTGCACTATAGATTTTGACATTATGCCCTTTCTTTTCAAGATAATCCTTTATTTTTCCAGTAATCATTTGAGTTCGTTTTGATAATATTCCTATCTTCATTTGATTTTACTCTTTTTCATATTTTAGCTTGTTCAATTAAAAAATCTGCTATTATTTTTGGACCATCTTGAATATAATTAAAATTTGGTGAACAGTTTATATCTGTTAAAAAATATTGCCCTTTCGATTTAAGAAAGTCGAGTGATGCCACTTTTAAATTAATAGCTTTCATTGCCTTAATTGCCATTTCTTTTAACTCTGGAATTTCGTCAATTTGTTGTCTTGATTCCATTTTATTTGGATTAACTAAAACTGGTAATTGTTTATAATAAAACAGGTATTCACCTATTCCATATACCTTATACTCCCATTTGCTCTTAATAAATTTTTGATAATACAGATAATTATAGTGTTCAGTACCTCCTGAAGCTTCATTTAATGCTCTTTCATCGCTTATGAATAAATGACCGTTAATTTTTTCAATTTTCGGTTTGAAAACATAGATCTTTTGATCTATAATGTTTTTAATAATATAATCTTCGTAATCTGCGGGAATTTCTTTAGGATTTAATGTAAAATCAGGAACTGTAATGCCCGCCTTTTTTAATAGCATACTATTCATGAATCTATTTATTGCTAGCCAAATTCCTTTAGAAGAATTAATTACTGGAATAGACCATTCTCTTTCTATGAATTTGACCATATTTATTATGAGTTCTCCTTTACCTTTTGTAAAAAAAAGATCTTCATCATAATTATCATGTGATTGATTCGTTAAAAGGTAAGATTCTTCGAGATATATTGAAATAACAGCTTTAGATTTCAAATATTTTAGAAATTCAGATACTTTATGTTCTAAATGGTATTTGTCAATAATGATTCCGATCTTAGGTTTTTTCATGGAAACCTTTCTTTCTAATTAATATTTAATTAATAAGAATTATCTCATTTAAATCAAATTATATTTGATAATTAAGGTTTGTACAAAAAATTCAATTGAAATTTTTCAAAATTTTGTGTACGATATAAGAAAACCATTACTAAGCACTAAGATCAAATTAGGTAGAATCTACATAATCAATACATTTATATACTTTGTTTTGTTTGAAATATCAAAATATTAGGTTTTTTGAATGACAAAAAAGATTTATATAGGATCAATTTGTCATCGGGATCTTGATGCTTATAAGCAGATCAAGAAAATAGCTAAATTAAATTACAATATTGAAATTAAAAATCTCTTGAAAAAAGACGGCACTTTTTCTACTAAGCATTTTAAGAAGAAAATAAAAAAATATCGTTTTGCATGTTTACTTGTTAAATTATTCTCTGGATCGTCTAATCAAGTTATATATAATGCAATAAAAAATTATGCTTCAAATATCCCTCGAATTAATACATTAAATTCTGTTCATGTATGTGAGAGTAGAAAAGAAACATTTCGGTTAATTGAGAAGAAATGTAAAAAAATACGGATACCAAAATGCTATTATTCAATTAAATCTGCTTACGATGCTGTTAACAATGGAACTAAGATTATAATTAAATTGGATACGCATAATATAAAAAACTTATCAAAATATGACCGAATAGTCGGGATTGCAAGGAGTCCAAAGGAATTTTTAAAACTGATAAGAAATTACAATGTAGAAAACAATGTTTTATTTTTCCAAGAATATTTAGGAAAATTCGAAATTATTTATAAGACATATGTAATTGATCGCTATGCTATAACAATAACGGCACATAATCGATTACGTCATAATAAGCTTACACCATTAGAATTAATACATATTAGAGTTCCTATGGAAAAGCTTTTTAAACGAAAGATTTTACAATTAGGAAGAAAGTTTGGAATGTCAATCTATGGAATTGATTATGTTTTAAAAGATGGAGTACCTTATATTGTAGATGTGAATGATTTCCCGAGTTTTAGACGCATCCCAGAAGCCAACAGCTTAATTTCGGATTATATTTATAATTTCTTAATCGATCGGTTAAAAGTACACAAAACCTTGGTTAAAGTAAAAGCATTATAATTCACTATTTCTTAGAAAAAAGAAAATTAAAAATAAGAAAACATCTTTATATTTCTATTTTTTTATCGCGCTCTTCTCCCGCTTATAAATCTTTTAAGGCGCCTTTTAGCAATATAATCTTGTAGCTGTTTTGGTGGATGCTTCATCATGAACGAGCTAGCTGTGTGTAGAACGCCTCCAATATTTCGATCCTTAGCGATTTTACTAAGACGAATACAATCAGCGATGATTCCGGCAGAGTTATTCCCATCTTCTACAAACATGGTGATATCTACTCTTACTGGAGCGCCTCCGAAAATACGACCTTCAAGTCTCATATAGGCTTCTTTTTGATTTTTAAGGAATGGTATATAATCAACTGCAGAGATTTGGCATTCTACAGTATCCTTATTCTGTAGTTTTGCTATAACAGACTGAGTTTTAGATTGTCGTTTTCCCTCTTCATAGCGTAGGCGACCATCTGGCATTGGTGTTAACAGATTACAAAAATCTGAACAACCCCCCCAATCCAATTGAATTGTTCGATCGAGTATAGCTCCACGCATAGGAAATAGATTTGCTAATCCTCTATGGATAATAGTCGCTCCAATTTGAGATTTGACATCATCACCGATTATGGAAAGTTTTAATTCTTCTGATTTTTTTACAATTTCCGGATCTTTCGCTACATGCGAAGGCATCCCATTTATCACGCAAGCTCCAGCTTCAAGAGCGG
>Ga0114925_10000176_pt1 | contig 24960 bp, 23 predicted proteins | sample SumtaG_2_FD_87287 | JGI IMG/M metagenome (GOLD analysis project Ga0114925, IMG submission 87287) | Deep subsurface microbial communities from Indian Ocean to uncover new lineages of life (NeLLi) - Sumatra_00607 metaG | ecosystem: Environmental > Aquatic > Marine > Oceanic > Sediment | place... | reverse complement strand
AGGCGGCGCACCAAAGCCAGTTTATTTTGCAGATGATGAAAATTATTATTTAGTTATAAGAGATTCATTAGGCAACATTGTAATGACCGTGGATGACTGGAACGCCGATAATGCTTTCTCAACAAAACCAACGATTGATGAGGTTGTAACAACTAACTTTATTCCTAACGCACAATTTAGAACACTTGTTAATGGAAAAACTTTATATAGTAATGACGATTTAAACATTACAAACAATATTTTAATTGCACGCGATAATTGGTATTTAAGACGTGATGTTTTAACAAGCACGAACACCATCGAATTTAAAGAATTTATTGTCGGTCAAACAGATGTTACATTTAATCCAAAATATTATTTAAACTTTGCGTGTAGTGTAACCAGCACAGAAACAATAAAAGATATTACGGTTGACATTGGAGATGTTGAGACTTTTTCAAATCAGGAAATGACTCTTGCAATATATGCGAAAAGTTCAACCTTAGCACAAATAGAAGTTTTAGCAGATCAGGATTTTGGCGCAGGCGGCTCAACACAAGCTATTGAAATTTTAGAATCGTTTCAATTAACGTCAAGTTGGGCGCAATACAACAGTACATTTACAGCGGCTGATGTAGGTGGAAAAACCGTAGGTACTGATAATAAATTTAGATTTAGAATCAGAGTGCCATTAAATGCAATTTGTGATGTTGATCTTGCAAATATTCAATTAAATATCGGCAACACAGTTTTAGAGTTTGATTTCCAACCTTCGATTATGAACGATGGTAACGCAAGTAAAGATGCAATACCTCAACCTGCGGCAGAAAAAGCCGATGCTCATAAATCCTTAACGATAGCCGAAGATGGGATTACAAATCTTTGGACTTCAAGCCCGCCTATTGGCAGCACAATAGGCTTTGCTGGTGATACTGCGCCAGATGGTTTTTTAATGTGTGACAATGATTCATATAGCGGATTAATAGAGACGATTTACGCAAACCTATATAGTGTTATCGGAAATAAGTATGGTTACGGGGCTGATGGTTTTGCACCTTTAAATTACAATCCTGATATTACAATTCATAATACGAAAAAAGATACGAATGTTACCGATATTGCAGATGGCACAACAGGTTTTACGTTCTTAACCGTAAGAGATGGAAGTGATTTAGGATTTATTACAAATACCCCTTGGGATTTTTTATCTAAAGATTTATTCGGTTTTCCACAAAATGCAATTCGTGTAACGAATAAAAATAATGGAGTTGTTACTGCGGCATCAGCGCAAACTAGTGGTTTCACTATTGCAATCAAGCAATCCGGAACTGTAAGTTTACCTGAAATAACTTATATCACACCAACAGCAGCTACTGGACTTGCAGGAAAATACTTTTTTATATCTTCATCAACGACAGATTATTATTTTTGGTTTAAAGAAAGTGGAAGCGGAACAGACCCAGCGATTGGTGGTCGAACCGGAATCGAGGTTGCAGTAAATACCGGAGATACATTATTAGATGTTTACAATCAAATATTCTTTGCAGCAGGTGGTTGTGAACAATCAAAAATAACTTGTAATGCAGGGGCTACATTAACAGCAGGGGATTATTTCTTAATTTATAATTCAGCCATAACTTTTGTACCGTGGTACAGAATAGGCGGCGCAGGCACAGAACCAGTTGTTACAGGCACTAAATTTCCTATCGACATTAACGGCGCGGAAACTGCAATAGAAATGGCAACTAAAACCAGAGATGCGCTTGCTAGTATTTTCTTTCAAACACCTAAATATAGCGGTTACTTCACGCGCGTTTGGGATGATGGCGCAGGTATCGACCCAGACGCTGCAACACGTTATCCAACTTTAGGCTTTAATCAATCAGGCGATAACGTAGGTACATTACAAAAAGATGAAGTGGGCTATATAGGTGGCAGTTCAGCCATTTGGGTGCAAGAAGGAGGAACTACCGTTTTGGGTGGCTCAGGCGAGGCAGGACAAATAAGAAATACTGGTGATGAGTCACGAGGTATTAACGTTTACGAAATGAGAATTATTAAATATTAACTTTTTATAAGGAGATAGAAACATGACAGAGCAATTAAATCCAAGCACACCAAACAATGATGTTGGGCTTTACTGGAAAACATCACGAAGGGTTGACCCATTAGCTGCAGGTTTGCCATTTAAAATAGGGCAGTTAGCAACCGGAATTTTGGCGGGTTTAGCTGGAACTGTAATTTGGAAAAATGAAGAGGGTTCGGCTGAAATCACACAGTTTGAAGCAGGACAATGGTTGCCATGCGCTACTACTGAAATTTTGGTTGGCGCAACTATTGATGGGGTAGCGGAAACCACAACAGCAACTAATTTGTTTTGGACTGCATCACCATTAAATTTAGGGAAAGAATAATGAGAACAATCCATAAGGCTTTTATTATGCTTTTACACCCCTTTCATCATCTAACTAACAATAGATTATTACAAGAAGATGGTTTTGGGATTTTGCTAGAGAATAGTGGCAATATTTTATTAGATAAATAAGGAGATAAGACATGGCAGGTGATAAAAAGATTTCACAGTTAGATGCAATTCCAGCTATTGCAGATGCTGATTTACTAGCGGTAGTTGATAAGACTGATGATACAACTAAAAAAGCTACTGCAGCACAGTTTAAAGAACATGTGAAAGTGGTTGGTGTAAAAGATGAGTTTACTCCGACAGCTGGACAACTAAACTTTACCTTGTCGTCCATTCCAAGCGGCGATGCTGCACTGATTGCTCTCGTCAATGGTAAAGGACAGGTATCAACTAAATATTCGTTCACGGGTACAGCGTTTACATGGGGTAATGTTCCCCCATTCATAGTTGGTGATACGTTAATTATAAAATACAACTCAGAAGCTCCGGTTTTTGGTTTATTCAAAGGCACTTATTCGGGAACAATGCCAGCAGCAGGAAATAATTTATTAGTTACAGCGGCGCAATTAGGATTAACAAATGCAAGGCAAATTGTGTTGGGTAGATTAATGGCAAAAGGTACTGATAATTTATGGTTTACCGATGGCAATAATATTCAAACGCCAACTAAATGTGATTTTTTTATTCCCTCTGCGGCACATGCAGATAATGGCGATTTGTATATTTCAACGGGCGTGGGGGCAACATTAGTGGCAGGGCAGCCATTCGAATTTATTTACCTTTACCAATCAACGAACTTTTTATCATAAGGAGATGTAAAAATGGGTGACAAAATAAGACCGGAACAAATGGAAGTATCAACGGGTGTTTCAAATAACGATACAGTGCCTACGCTTGGCAAAGTAGAGGATATGATAAGCGTTGAAGATCTTTGGGATAGAGATACGGTCGGCACACCGTTTTTAAAGCCTGCAAATGCTGGTGATGATATCGGGGACACTCTTATAAGAATAAATAAAATTTGGGCGACTGATATCGAATCAACAAATTATCCTTCAGTAAGTGGCACACCTTTATCCGATCAGTATTTAGCAACCAGTGATGACGTGCGTTTCGGTCAGGTTATAGTTGATAACCTTACTCTAAACGGAAGTACTTTATCGTCCAGCACAGGCAACAATATAAATATAACCCCAGATAATCCGGCTGATCATATAATAATTAATAGTCATTGGGACTTCGATGGTAAAACGTTAGTTGCGATTTCCGATAGCGACACAACGCTTACTGCCTATACTGGCAAAAATATTACAATCGAAAGTGTGACATTTGATGGTGGTGTAGTTGCTGCTGTAACTGATTTAACCGTAGATAATCTTAATCTTGATGGAAATACTCTTATAACTACCAGCGGAAATATGCTTCTTACTTCTGCTGCTCACATTACTTTGACCACACCAGAAAACAATAGTATTTATTTGACCCCCAGCGGAACGTTTGGAATGGTACGAATAAATAGCTTAACTCTTTCCGGCGATACGATCAGTAGTGATTTTAGTAATGATTTAAATTTAATATCTGAGGCAGCCATTGTATTGACTTCTGCTGATAACAACGATATCACATTAACCGCAGGTTTAAACGGCAAAGTTGCAATAGATAACGTTAGGATTTATAGCAGCACAATAGAAACTTCTGGCGGTGACTTAAGGTTAATTTCCGCGTCTAACACTCTTTTGATCGGCAATAGTGCAGCAGGTGTTGACTATCGTTTGGGATTTGATGGCGAGAATAATAATGGGTATATCAGGTGGTGGGAAGATGAAGCCTACTTTGATTTCGATCATTACATAGCCCAACCTGGAGTTTTCGCTTCGATTTATGTTACAGGTGGTTCTGCGGCACAGGAGATTGCGACTGGCGCGAGTTATGTCAAGACTACAGCATTTACGACAAACGGCGAGAATTCCAACTGCACGAGCGACCAGACGAATAATAAAATCACCATAACCAAAACTGGAAAATATCGCGTGGTAGGAAGATGCTGCGCACTTTCTGAATTTGCTAATGTCGTCTGGGAAGGGGTGGCGTTTTTGGATGGAGTAGCAAAAACCAATTTACACTTCAAACAAAAACTTACAACTAACACAGACGTTAATAATATGGGTTTTAATGATCTCATTGATGTACCGAGTGTACCAGTGGATTTAGATCTAAGAGTACGACACGATAGTGGTGGTGGTGTAGAAATTACGATGGAGTATGCAACATTAAATGTTGAATATGTAGGCTCAACTTAAAAGAATTTCATCATGTTGTTTTAAGTAACGCAACATAATGGATTTTTAAATAATGTTACTTAAACAAACAGAGGAAAAGATAATGGAATATAAAATAACTGAAAACGCAAGAAACTTTATGGTGAATTACTTTTCTAAGACACCGAGTTTGCCAGTGTCATTAGAACAAGTGACTCAATTGTTGGCGCAAATTACTCCTATTGTAGAAACAAAAGCACCGCAAAAACCAGCGGAACTTGAACCAAAAAAATAATGGTTAATTTTTTATTCACTAAGAAATTAACTGCTGAGATTGATGGCTTATTAAATCGTAAGCATAAAAATTATCGCTTCATCCTTGCTGATAATTCCGAGGATGAGGCGAGACAGATGTTTGAAAACGAAAAACCGAATACAACGTTTATTATTGTAAGGAAAGATAGATGGGAAAAAAACAGCCTAAGTCCCGCAACGTAAAAAAAACGTATCAGGATTACTGGTTATATTTTTTACCAGGAGATTGCAAGGTACAGAATTGGTTCTGTAAAGATTATGGGCATGTGGTTATTTTAACTAAGGAATTAAATAAGTGGGTATTTATAGACCCTACGCCATGGAAACTAAAAATCACATTACAAGATGTGAAAGGAAGTTGGATAGGGTTTCCAAGAACCACTACAAAATTTAAATGTATGGCTTTAATTAAAATTACTATTAATTTAAACAAAATAGAAAAGGTAAAGAAAATTAAATATAAGTGGTGGCATTTGTTTTTGCCACGGATTGTGAGTTGTGTGTCGATTGTGGAATATGTTTTAGGAATTAAAAGCAATGCGTACACGCCTTGGGGTTTAGCCGCATATTTAAAAAAGATAAAGGATAAATGCCCGATTGGGGTAATTGAGAAAATAACGTTGATTAGATAAAGGAGTAAGGATTATGGGTGGTGTATTTCCCTCAACTGAGGGTGGCGAAGGAATGGAAGAACGTTCGGCATTAGCAAAGGAAAAAGCAGATCGTGCAGCAAAAGCAAAAGAGCTGATGTTAAAACGATTGCAGATGTTAAGAAGACGAGGCGGTGGTGCAGGTGTTGGTGGCAATGCTGCACCTACACCAGACCAGCAAGATTTATTAGGTGGATAATTAAATGGCTAAAGATAAGGAAGTCTTAGAAACAGCAGATCAAAGATATAAACGATATCTAAAAGCACAAGAACGTATGGACTTGTGGTTACATTTATTTCAGACTGCGTATAAATACGCAATTCCCGATCGTGATGATTTCTTTAATAAGAATACGAGTGGTGATAATAGAATGAATGATGTCTTTGATTCCACTGCGATTGATGGGGTAGAAGATTATGCAGGAACTATTCAATCTATTCTAACGCCGCCTTATGCACGATGGGCGAAATTAGTACCAGGGGATTTAGTAAAGAAAACCCAGAAATTAAGTGATACTGAATTTGAAGAAGCGCAAAAGATCTTAGAAGGATATACAGATACATTATTCACATACTTAAACGCTTCAAACTTTTCTCTTAAAGCAAATGAATCATTACAAGACCTTGCAGTAAGCACGGGCATAATGATATTAAATGAAGGTACAGACGATAAACCATTTCAGTTTTTATCCGTACCAATAAGTCAGGTTGCAGTTAGCGAAGGCGAAGATGGAACTTTAAAAAACTTTTGGCGTAAGTGGGATATTGCAATAAGACTTGTACCGTTAAAATGGCCGATGATTAAATTAGATCAAACCTTAACGGCTTTACTTAAAAGCAATCCTGATGAACAAGTAAAGTTAATTGAAGGATGTATAAACTATCCGCAAAATTCTCAAGACAAACAATATTTTTATTATCTTCAACATATTCAATCAGGCGTTAAAGATTTATATACTGACTGGCGCGAGTTTAATCCGTTTACTGGCTTTCGTTCAAACGTAAGTCCTGGTGAAATATTAGGACGGGGACCCGTATTAAAAGTTTTACCGGATATTAAAAAGTTAAATAAATTTGAAGAGATGGCATTGCGCGGTGCATCAATGCGTGCTTTTCCGATTACGTTATTAGAAAGTAATGCTGTTTTAAACCCACATAATTTTAAGATGAATGCAGGTGATACGATTATTATCGAACCCTCACCTTCTGGTAAAGACCCAATACGTCCGATGCAAGTAGGTGGTGATGTTCAGTTTGAACAAGCGTATCGAGAATATTTAACAAATAATATTAAAAGTGCGTTATCTGCTGACCCCTTGGGTGAGCCAGAAAAAACAGTAAATCAAACAGCAACACAAACACAAATACGTCAATCTAATTGGACACGTAAAAATGGTGCGGCAGCAAGTCGTTTAACTACAGAATGGCTTAATGAAATCTTAGATAAGTGCATTAGGATTTTACGCAAGAAAAATATCTTACAAGACCTAGTTGTTGGCGGTAAGACAATCGAACTGAAATTCGATAATAAATTAATCGCAGTTGATTATCAATCACCGTTGTTAGACGTACAAAACCAAGAAGATGCACAGAAATTAGAAGCACATATTGGCTTTATCGGTCAGAACTTTGGACCTACAGGAATTACAGCAACTTATAATCTTAAAGAAATCCCAGGATATATGGCAGATAAAATGGGTGTGCCAAAACACTTACTTAATAATTCTGATGTGATTCAAGAGAAGTTAGATAACTTAGCTAAACAAGCCCAACAGGCTGCAGAAGCTCAAGCACAAGCCGGACAGCCGCCGATGGGAACAGGTCAAGGACAACCACAGACGCAGCAACCGCAACCACAAGGGGGATAATATGGGATGGGATGCTTTTGAAAAACTCGATGAGAAAAATGTTGAGGTATTGAATAAATTTGATCAATTAGTGTGTAGTGTTTTTGCCACACCAAACGGTAAGGAATTATTGAGCTTATTAACGGATCAGTTTTTATATGCAAGCGTGGCTAATCCAACTGATAGTGCAGCGATTGCATATTGGCGGGAAGGTCAGAACTCATTAATTCGGCGGATTTTGGGTGCTATTAATAAGAAGCAGCAACAGACACCGCCGATAACTGAAACGATTAATTGTAAAACAAGTAAACCAGAGGAGATAAAGAAATGACAGAGGATAGTCAACCAGCACAAGGAACACAAGCCGTAGCAGAACAATCAGCGGGTAATCTGGCAAGTGCCGCGGGGATAGATGTAAAAGCACCTGAAACGCCACCAGAGGGCGCAGAAGGTAAACAGGATTGGTATGTTAGACCTGATGTGAAAGGAGAAGGCGAAAAACCAGATTGGTTTGTCGATAAACAATTTAATACTGTTTACGATCAAGCTAAAAGTTGGAAAGATATGCGTCAAACGGTCGGAGCTTTTAGTGGTGCGCCTAAAGAATATTCACTTGATTTAGGCGAGGATTACAAGGGAAAGGAAGTTAATGCAGAAGACCCATTACTTAAAGATTTTACCGCCTTTGCTAAAAATAATAAGATGAGTCAGGAAGCTTATACCGATCAAATTAAGATGTTTGTTAGCTATAGTGAACTTCAAGATCAACGCCAAGAGAAAGAGTTAAGCGAATTTACAGCGATGGAACTGGAAAAACTAGGTGGCGGAGAAGTAGCCAAGACAAAGATTGACGAAATGTGTCAATGGTTTGGTCAGAACTTCCCGAATTGTAAGATGGATGATTTTAAGGATATGATGTATTTTGCTGATGCTTTTGATATCTTTCGGTCGATGCGCGATAAAATGAGTTATGCAAAAGTACCGTCATCTGATACACAAACTTTTGATTCAACTCCCGCACATGAATTACGAGAGCTTATAAGCAATCCTAAGTACTTATCAGACCCTAGCTATCAGAAGATGGTTGATGAGAAATATGCGGCTAAGTATGGGAAATAGTGGTATTATCTTCTTTTAAACAGAGGAGAAAATTATAATGGTATTGATAAATGGTGTGTCACCACGCCTAAAAGAAATAGTAGAAACTATAGAAGATAGAAGTTGGTTAGAGCCATTCACCCTGAAATTGCAAGAAATCATGCACGAATCTTTTACAGCAGCTATAAATAATGCGCGTAATAAAAAAACCAGAAGATATTTAGATTGTGAATTTCACGCAGGATTAGGCGCAATTCAAGAAGCCCTTACGACATGGTTAGATTACATAGAGCAATCAGCCATCAAGGAAGATAGGGATGATTAATATACAAATCGATACTTATTTTTTAATAGGAATACTCATAGGGTTATGTATCTATGCAGCAATAATGTGCGTAATAACTCGATAAACCTTGACATTTTAGCGATATCCTGCTAAATTATTAGACAATTGGTTTCTGCCAATCATCTTATTTTCATCGTAAAACCTGAAAGAAAGAGGACCGGAAACTAGAGATACATTCTAGTTTTGTGGCCTCTTTTTTTTTGCCTTAGCAAAATTCAAAGAGCATACCTCAAACGAGAATAAATTTTTATATGGATTATTTAATTTATTTTTGGAGGTTAATTATGGCTGATCCAACCATAGCAATTGCGATTCAGCAATTTAGAGATATTTTTTTACAGGAATATCAAAGACGAGAAAAACTATCCGGTACTTCGTTAGAAATACACGGAGCAAAGGGCGATGCGTATAAATGGCCAAGGCTCGGTAATGCCGAGATGATCGACCGTGGCGCATATTCTTCGACTATCACACCAACGATGTTAGATCACACTGAAATCACTACTACTTATCAAGATAAGGTCTTAAGAACCCGTATTGATAAAGGTGAGGAAAGTTTGATTAACGCAACTGAAAGAGCGTTATGGGCTAACATTCATGCGGGTGCTTATGGTCGTCAACGAGACGCATGGAAAATCACTGCACTTACTGCTGCAACCAATGAAATTGCAGTTGGTACGACTAATTTAACTTTAGCTAAATTACTTGCTGCGAAAGAGTACTTAATGGATGAGGAAGCCCCTGATGGTTATTTCCTCGTTATGAGTCCTAACCAGCTAACTGCTTTGTTGAATCTTGAAAAAGTTACAAGTGCTGATTACAACTCAATCCGTGCGTTAGTCAGAGGTGATATTAATACCTTCTTAGGCTTTAATTTCATCATCATAAGTGACAAAAACACAAATGGTAAATTACCAAAAACTGGTGATGACCGTACTTGTTTTGCATACACGAGAGAAGCTTTAGGTGCTGTTTATCGTATGGACCCAGACGTTAACGTTTGGTATTCAGACGATCAACTCTCATGGCTGGCCGATAGCCGAACAATCGGAGGTTCGTCAATTTTAGATAATGGCGGTGTAACTAAAATCATCTGTGATGAAACCAAATAGGAGATAGGATTATGACTTTTGATAAAACTTATTGGGCTAAAGCTGATGTGGGGATGCCTTATTCCGTACAGCAGATATTCAATTATTTAAAGATTGATGAAACTTTAGCAACGATTGTTGCCTCTGCCTATTTTAATACTTTGGCAGGTGGTGATAATTTTCGTAAATATGACTTGATTAATATTCAAGCGTCCGATGACGTTGGAATATATCAAGTTTCTTCTGAAACTAATGCTACACCTGTAACGGTAGTTTCGATAATTGATGCAAGCATTATTCCCGCTGGCGCGATTATGAATAGTCACGTTAATGCATCTGCTTTGATCGCATGGTCAAAGATGGCTTTGTTAACCGAGGGAAATCTATTATTAGGTGATGCTTCTAATGTCGCCGTAGTTACGGATTTTTCAACTGACACGCAAATAGGTGTTGGTGACGGCACGACTTTTGCCTCAGTGGCAATGTCGGGCGATGCGACCTTGGCGAATACTGGAGCATTAACAATAGCTGCCTTAGCTGTTGATAATGGCAAGGTTTCTGCCTCTGCTGCGATTGCCTATTCAAAACTAGCTGCGTTAACAGAAGGTAATATCTTACTTGGCGATAACTCGAATGTAGCTGTAGTTACCGACTTCTCTACCGATACACAAATCGGCGTAGGAAATGGCACTACCTTTGCATCTGTCGCTATGAGTGGTGACGCTACTTTAGCCAACACCGGTGCCTTGACGATTGCTGCTCTAGCTATCGACAATAGTAAGGTGGCAACTGCTGCGGCAATTGCATGGACAAAGATGGCTGCTCTAACTGAAGGAAATCTATTGCTTGGTGACAATTCCAATGTTGCCGTTGTAACCGATTTCTCTACTGATACTCAGATTGGAGTTGGTAACGGTACAACCTTCGCTTCAGTTGCGATGTCAGGAGATGCCACGTTGGCAAATACTGGTGCGCTAACTGTTGCTGCGTTGGCTATCGACAATGGCAAACTTGCTGCTTTAGCAGTAGATAATGCCAAAGTTGCAACCGCTGCTGCTATCGCTTACTCGAAGTTAGCTGCGCTTACCGAAGGCAATATCTTATTAGGTGATAACTCAAACGTGGCTGTCGTAACTGATTTCTCGACCGATACTCAAATTGGTGTGGGAAATGGTACGACTTTCGCCTCGGTTGCCGTATCTGGTGATGCGACTTTAGCTAATACCGGAGCTTTGACCGTAGCCGCTTTGGCTATTGATAATGGGAAATTAGCGGCTCTTGCCGTTGATAATGCAAAAGTTGCCACAGCGGCAGCAATAGCATGGTCGAAAATGGCAGCATTGACAGAAGGAAACCTATTATTAGGTGATAATTCTAACGTTGCTGTTGTTACTGACTTCTCAACCAATGCTCAAATTGGAGTTGGTGATGGAACCACATTTAATTCGGTAGCTATGTCTGGCGATATAGCAATCGACAATGCGGGTGCTACAACCATTCAAGCGAGTGCGGTTGATGAGTCTATGATTAGCCCAAATACCTTAACAGGTTTGGTAGCGGCTGATGTTGCTGATGCTAATGTTATCGGTGGTTTACCACAGATATTTAGGATTGCGACGGCTGGTGGCGCAACGGCAAATACCGATGTGACTGTAACGCATAAAATCAGAGTTATAGATGTGTGGGTAGTAAATACTGGACTTGGTACCGCTGGCGATACCATTCAGGTATTTAACGGAGCAAATAATATCACGGATGCGATTGATATCAATAATGCTGACATGACTATTGGTCGTACAATTACTATTGATGATTCATACCATGAGATTGCACCTGCGGGTACATTGCGTGTAACAGAAACCGATGGTGGCGGAACTGATTCCCCATCAACTGTTGTTTATGTTAGTGCAATACGTGTTGCTTAATATTTAAAGGGAGGGGGCAATTTGCCCCCTCCCTTTTTCATTAAAAAGGATTTTTAGATGAATTCAAAAGTTGAGATTATTTCTGAATCTTTAAATCTTCTCGGTTCTCCACCTATCAGCTCTACTGCTGATTTTCCTGGTAATAACCCTGCATGGAATGCAGCAAATAAATGGTATGACACAATATTAGAAGTTCTTTTAGGAGACGGTCAGCCGTGGCGTTTTGCGATGGTTTCAAAGCGATTGAATGTTTTAACTACTGCTCCACCGACTTCTGAGTGGACGTACATGTTACAGATTCCTTCTAGTCCGAATAAAATATTAAGTTATAGGATTTATGATGGAATAAATGACATAAAAAATTATGCGATATACGAAGATAAGATTTTAGCCAATCAAAATGTAATTTATATGGATTACACTTTTAAACCCAAACCAGATAAATTCCCAATCTATTTTAAACTTTTATTAATTTATGAACTTACAGCGCATTTATCTATGACGATTACACAAAAAGAATCGTTATTAACTATCTGGTCGAAAGCAGCGCGTGGTCAAACGTTAAAAGCGCGTGCGATTGATTCAAAACAAAATCCGGCAGAACCACTGCCACCTGGGGATTTATTTTTTGCACATTTTTTTTAAGAGGGCGCAAGGATGACGTTAGTTAATCAAAATGACTTTACACATGGCGAACTAGACCCTCGAATGCTTTCTAAATCAAATTTACCGTTATTTAGAAAAGCAGGGGAAAGATTAAGGAATGTGGTTATATTACCTACCGGAGGCGCACAAAGACGATTTGGTACATTATATCTTGAGAATTTAGGAAATCTTGGTGATAACATTATGTTTGCTGAATTTATCTTTAGTGAAGATATTACTTATCTATTGATTTTTACGAATTTACAAATTGCAGTATGGCGCGATGATGTTTTTCAAGTAAATATTGCATCTCCGTGGCCCGCTGCATTATTACCTGATCTTGAATTAAAGTGGTCACAAACACAAAATTTAATGACTATCGCACACCCAGATTATGAACCGCGAGAATTATCAAGAGGTGCTAGTGATATTTTATGGATTCTAGCAACCGCAACATTTAAAAATCTTCCTGGTTATGACTTTAAACAAAATTACGATTCAAACGAATTTTTGCTTAGTGCCGTTGCAGTTGGTAAAGGTCGTACTTTAACAGCAACGAATAATATCTTTGATGCTTCATATATCGGTGGGTTTTTTCAAGCTTATGGTAAGGAATTATCTGATAAGCTCGGTATGGCAAAAATCACTGCGTTTGTTGATGCGAAAAACGTAACGGTTGAAGTGACAAGTGAGTTTGATTCAAATTTAACTGCGGTAATTTCTGGAAATAATGTTTATCTTACAGAACCAGCTTTTAGTACAACAAGGGGATGGCCTTCGGCAATAACATTTTATGAAGGTCGGAAGTGGTTTGGTGGTGCTAAATCCTTACCGCATTCGGTTTTTGGTTCAGTTGTTGATGATTTTAGAAATTTCGATATAGGAACAGGTGAGGATGATGATGCTGTTCAAGAAACAATTGGTGGTCATAAGATAGGGATTATCAAACATATTTTAGGTGATAGAAGTTTACAGATATTTACCTCACGCGCTGAATATGCAGTAGGTCAAACTAATTTTACTGCTATAAAGCCAGGTGAATTTTCCATTCAACGTCAATCATCAAATGGTGTTGAAAGCCCTCGTCCGATAGTCTTAGATAATCAAACGTTTTACGTGAAACGTGGTGGTAAAGGAGTTATGAGTTTTGTTTTTAATAATGACAACCAAGCTTATAATTCTTTAGAAGTAAGCCGATTGGCATCACACTTAATAAATAATCCGATTGATGCTGCAGTTTTAAGTGGCTCAACGCGCGATAATGCAGATTATCTATTTATAATAAATGAAGATGGTACTTTGGCAATATTTCAATCTGTAATAGAGGAAAAGATTGCAGCATGGACATTATCAAACACTGTTAATACTACTACTGGAAAATTCAAAAGATGTATTGAAATTGGTAATGATATTTATTTTGCCGTAGAAAGAACGGTGGATGGTTCTACAACCACCTATTTAGAAAAGTTATCGTTTGATGTTTATACCGATTCTACATTCACGGCAACGTATGGGGTGGCAACTGATATTATTACTGGCTTAGGGCATTTAGAGGATGAGACCGTACAAATTAAAGGTGATGGTTATGTTTTAGAAAATGAGACGGTTATTGGTGGGCAAATAACGATTGATAGAGAAGTACTGGCGGTTGAAGTGGGCTTAAAATATATCCCGATAATTAAACCCATGCCGCTTGCAATAGAATCACAAACAGGTAATACAATGTATAAGCGTAAGAAAATAAGTGCGGCTTATATAGATTATTACCAATCTTTAGGAATTTATGTTGATGATATATTAATTCCGCCTTTAACCTTTGGTCCCGATGTTTTAGACCAACCCCCAGCGGTAAAGACGGATATTTACGAATTATTAGGCATATTAGGTGATTGGCAAGCAAGAGATATGATTACGATTACCCAAGAAGAACCATTACCGATGACGATTATTGGGATTGGTTTTGATGTAACTGTTTAAGGAGATAAAACTATGGGTGGTGTAGCGGTAATAGAAATTGGCTTAATGGTAGGCGCAATGGCAGCTAAAGAAGGCGGCGAATTTGAAGCGATGAAAGCGAAAAAACGTGCGTTAGAACAACTTCGTACTCAAGAAGAATTACAGGCAACAGAGGAAGGCATACACCGTGAGAATAAGCTAGAGAAGATATTAGGCACTCAGCGTGCAGAAGGTGCGGCACGGGGTGTGGCTCCCACCTCTGCGTCCTTAGGCGCGATATCTAGGGGTACATTCGATGCTTTTGCCGAAGATGAGACTGCGGCTAATTTGAATTTAACGATTAAAGAAGATGCTATTGATACAGAAAAAGAAAACGCTAATAGAAAATTCATGTGGCAAACCTTTGGGAATTTATTTAATGCCGCAAACAAAGCTAATGATTTAAAGGTGCCTGCGTCACCTGGGGCATCCTCTGGCTCCGAGGTAGATGGTGTGATGCAAAACTACTCAATCAGTGGTGAGCATCCGCGTGATCTTACCAAAGGTGGCGCAGGACCTTTAGATTTGACACAATGGCGTAAGGAACGAATGAATGAATTTATAGGATTTTAAGGAAAACAGAATGGCGCAAAAATTACCACAATTTGAATCGACAGTTACGGTACAACCTGGTCCCTTAGTTAGTGAGGCTCCATCTTTTGAGGCTGCGGCAAAGGTTGCAGGCAACTTAAGCGATATGGTTGATAAGAATCTACAGCGCAAAGCCGACCAACAAGCGGTAGCCCAAGGCGGTATAGCAGGCGAGAACTTAGGTTTTCAACCAGCCAAAGGCGGTGGTCGTGCTGCTGAAATCTATAACGTAGCTGCTTTAAGATCAAATAAATACGCACTAGCCGCAGATATCGGCACTAAAATGCAGAATTTAACCGGAGAATTAAGCAAGAATGTTAATGGTAATGAAACGTTAGATGAGTTTAGAATGCGCGCGCAGGGGTATTCCGAAGGACTTTTATCGAATATTCCAAAAGCAAATGAACCTTACGCTAAAAATTTACTCCAAGCTCATGCAAATGCTGGCTTAACTAAGTTACAAGGTTTGGTAAATAAGCAAAACAATGCGATAGCTTTTGATGAGTACCACGAAAAGAAAGAATCTATAACAGCTGATATGTCAAATGCTGCATTTCAAGGCAATGGTCCTATAGCAATGCACGATCATGCTTTGCTTAAAAAAATGGCACATGATGGAAGTAAGGGTGGTTTTCTAACACCAGTCCAATTCACCAAAGGTATTTTAGATGCCGATCAGTCATTTAACACTGGTAGATTATTACATAAATATCAATTAGCCCAACAAGCAGATAAATTTGCGCTTGGTAAAGGAAAAATAGCTACGGCAAGAAAAGACTTTCGTAAATTTTTTATGAAAGATAAATCATACGATAAAATATTTAATGTAAAAGAGCGTATGGGTATGATGAGTAAATTCGATCAGCTTGATAAAATCGAATTTGATAAAACTAACATGACCGCAGCACATTTAAAAAACCTAACGGATAATTTATTATTTAAAATAAAAAACGGAGGGCAAGCAGATTCAGGTAATGTTGCAATGGTAATGTCAGCATCTAAAGACCCAGAAGATTTAAAACAAAAAATCGACCTTGCGCATTACACATGGTCGAAGGCTGCACCGCATCAATATGATTCAATAGATCAACAAACCGCAGCATCTAGTGATTTAAAAACTATAACGCCTGAACTTGTTGCGCAAAATGCACCGCTTGCTGTTTATAATGCAAACTTAGATGCTGCAAAACAAATTGATAATTGGAAAACTCTACGTTTAGCCGACCCAGTTGCACAAACACAAAATTCACCAGCTTTACAACATACTTTCCAACAAATAGATAATGGCGAATTAAAGATGACGAAAGACCAAGCTATAGTTAATTATCTAAAGAGTTTAAAACAACCGGATAATAAAATTCGTGTAGAGCGTAATGATCAATCATCCGCGCAAGTCCGAACTATAAACCAAATGGCTTCCGACCCAAACCAAGGTAATGATGCAGTTTTAGGTGCTTTATTAGATCAACGCGCAAGCGAACCTAAAACCTTTCATTATTATTTTAATGGTTTGATGGATAACGGTTTATCACCCAGATATCAAACGATGATGAATATGTGGATGAACCCAGCTAATAGATCAAATATTGATACCTACAATGCTGCGTGGGATGCTGCACATACTTCGGCAACTGGTAAGACTCTACCGCCAGGAAAGACAGGAAGTATTTTGGATGAACAAGTATCTAAGCACGCATTAATTGCAGATAAAAATATAAGTAATATTGATACTCAAATTAATCAAGATTTAGCACCTAAAATAGCACCTTTTATTGCAACTTTAACTACAGGTGCAGCGAATAACGCAAAACAAATTCAGCAAGTAACGGATGACGTAACAAATGTAACGAAATATTTATATGCAGAAAAAGGTATGAGTCGAGATAATGCTGAAAAAGCCGCTGTTGATATGATTATAACTAAAATTTTCCCAGTTATTAATGGTACTTATCGTGTACCTTTTGATGTAGACCCAGATCACGTTAAAGCAAAAATGCGCGAGAAAGATTTGGCAATTAAACGTAATGAAGCTGATTTAAAAATTGTTGGTGGTGCAGGTAAAGCTTTCACACAAGAACAAAGGCGCACTGGTTTTATCCAATGGTTTGAAAAACGTGATTTATTTATGGGTGGTGCATGGACAAATAATCCAAACGGTAAAGGATATATAAAATTAACAATTGATGGTAATAAAATTATTGATAATAAAACCGGTAAACCTTATGGGTTCGATACGGATGATATGAAAATTGATTCAAAAGTAAAAACCTTAAATCCAGGACAGACACCACCACTAGGACGAAGATTTGAAGGAGGTTTACCGTTAATCCCACTACGGCAAAAGTAATATGACAGATGTAATATACCCTACAGCAGACTTTGCAGCCGATGAGTTTCACCAGAAATATGGGTTTAACGATATAAAATCCGATACAGCACTCACGTTGGTTGCAATGGGTGAAAAAACTCTTGATACGGGTTTTGCGATGAATGAATTATCCAAAGGGGTGATTGCCTACGGTGAAGCGCATAATAAACCTGCAGCGGATAAATTCATCAATTCTTACAATACTATAATGGATCAATATAATACCGTACTTCAACATTCTAATCATCCAATTGCAAAAGTTGTAGGTGGAGTTGGTGGATTTTTAGGTCAGCCAATGGTTGCAGCAGGTGGTCTAGGGGTAGAAACTCTAATTGCTGATGCTGGGGTAGCGATTAAAGGTGCTGGATTATCTAGTTTTATCGGAGAAAAATCCGCTGGATTTATGGCACATTTAGGGGAAAGCAGACTTGCAGCAATAGGTGGGCGCAGTCTTTTAACAGGTGCTGAAGCGGCACTTGTAACAGTACCAGAGGCTATCTCACACGCTTATTTAGCACAAAGCACACCAATTCGTGATGACTATAATTATATGGACGCATTGCGTGAAGTAGGTCAAAACTTCCTTTTGGGCAGCGTAATTCATTTAGGTATTGTCGAACCAATTAAGGCGGGTGTAAAGCACCTCACCAAGAAATATACCCCACCTGTTCAAGTAGCAACTTCCGAATCAATGCGCAAAGCTGCCGGAAAAGTTGAAAGCGATTTGATAAATGATGAAGAACCAAATGCGCGTGCTGAACTTCACCAAGGATTTAACGATCAAAGAAATTCAGGACGTGACCCAACAGTTGAAGAAGTACGCGCAAGTGCTGTTGATGTTCGAGAAAAAATTGCTAAAATTGATAGTAAAATCAAAGATTTACAGAAAGAAGTTAAAGAACCAGTTAAACCATATGAAACATTGAGTGCATTTAAAATAGCAAATCGTATTGAACGTATCGAAATAAAACCAAGAGAAATGCGCACAGAGTTAGAGAAAAGTTTATTAAAAACTTTGCCAAGAAACGAAATAATTGAAGAATTGGGTACAGCGATAACAAAACATGAAATGTTGTTAACGCCAGAAGAAGATGAGTTAATTAACAAACTACAAAAATCACGCACAACGAGCATTAAAAACGAACGAAAAATTATAGAAGAACGAACAAACAAATATCAAGAAAAGATTGACACTATAAATAGACGCTCGCGCAAATTAAGAGATGCTGGGGAAAAAGCAAAAGCAAATAAATTACAAAAAGATATTGTAGAACCTCAAAGAAGAATAAATAAATTATCTGAACGTCTTAAATCGTTTGAAGAAAAACCAACAATGCACAGTGAAAAAGTTTTAAGAAAAATTGATGCGTTAGAAGATCAACGCGCAAACATGAATGACATATTAGGTAATCATCAAGAGGCGTTGGATATTTTACAAGAACCAAAAACCGCTGTTGATCCAAAAGAATCTGATACCAAACCTATGTTTTATAGCGACACTGACCCAATTTCAGACGCAGATAAAATTACACCAGAAGAAGAAGAAAGCGGGAGACCAGAAGGGCTTGATATTAAAGAGTCAGAATTTTCAGAAAAAGGTAAACAAGAATTAGAAGCAGTACGTGAAGAAAAACAAGAGCTTTCAAATTACGATAAGTTAATGGCGCGTATTGTCGAATGTATAACTAACGTTTTTTATAAGGGATAAAATTATGGTAGACCCATGTAAGATAATCGGACAGGACATGGTTAAAAAGATTTGGAAGGGAGCCAAACGTTTAACTACAAAAGAAACAAATGATCTGGTAGATCGCTTGCGTGGTCGTGCTAATACTATAAAAGCAGATAAACCTACTTTAAGTACTGAACAAGCAAGTAAGCAAGCTCAAGCAGAAATGTCAGCAGAAGCATTACGCAGAGTTAAAAAAAGAGAGCAACAAGTTTTTTCACAAGAAGACAAAAATAAACAAAGAAAGGAGTTTACAGATAGATTTGAAAACGAATCAACAGGTATTATGTATAAAACACGAGGTGGCGAAGGACGAACACAAGGTTCGCAAGATTCATTAAGTAACCAACTTGTAACAGAAGGTGCTAGATTTTTATCACATAAAGATGGATTATTGGATAAATTAAAAACACACGAAAGAGGGAATTTATTACCTAAGTTTTGGGATAAGAGTACCGAAAATCAATATCAATTAGCTAGAGCGGGTTGGGGAAAGGAAACTGGTGATGCTGATGTAGACGCAATGGGAAAAATTGTAAATGATAATGCAGAATGGCGTAGAAAGACTGCTAATCTAAATGGGGGGGATATTAGGAAGCTTCCTAATAGACTTTGTCGCGTTGTTCACAATCCATTCCACATGCGCCGTTTAGCTGATAGTTTTGCAGATAACCAAAAATTAAAATTAAAAACTATAGGCAATGAAAAAGCACGTAGGGATTTAGCTTTTAAATATTGGAAAAAAGATGCTGAAAAATGGTTTGATTTAAAAAAATCTTTTCCAGAAACTATACCAAGCAAAGAAGAAGTTGATAAAGCATTAAGGGAATTTTGGGAAGCAAACGATAGCGGCACACACGCATTCAATCAAGATTTAGAAGCGTCAACAAATTTCAATACTAACAAAGGTTTCCCGTTAGCTAAAAAACTTGAGCATCATCGTGTATTTCATTTTATCAGCCCAGAAGCACAAGTCGACTATATTAATAAATATAGTGGTGTTAGTCTTCAAGAAGCAATCGGTAATGATATTACTAGAGGAGCAAGAGATATCGCAATATTAAAAAATATGGGACCTAATGGCATAAATGAAACTGATATCGCAATGAAAAATGCCGTTGGTAAAGAAAGAACCCGAGCAGCTAAAGGTAGATTAAACGAATGGAATAGAATAAAAAATGTTTTAAATGGTACAACTTCTACAGTTGAAAATTATACAGTTGCTAAACTTTTTTCTAATGCTAGACGTTTTACAAGTTATGCAAAACTTGGTGCTGCAATGTTGCATTCTCAATCGGACTTTGTACACGAAGTTAGAACCTTGCAATTTAATGGGATGAATCCCATGCAAGCACACGCAGAAATAATGAACAATGCTTTTCATGCTATCCCAACAGGGGAACGAAAGGCTGAAATGGATAGAATTGCATATACAGGTAGAAATGTTATAGGTCAAATGGGTAATAGATTTTCTATTGCTGAATTATCAGATCAGTCAAGTCTTAAAATGGATGCGTTATTTTATAAATTAAATGGTTTAATTGGTCATGACAAATATAGAACAGGTGAAAGCACAGCATCAACTGTACGACTTTTAGGTCAAAATCGAAACGTATCTTATGAAAAACTAATACCACAAATGAAACATTCTTTAATGTTAAGTAATATCACAGAAAAAGAATGGGATGCAGTACGTGCGCATCCTCAACAAGGCTTTGATAAGAAAGCAATTATTTGTGCTGATATTGGTAGAACGTTACCACACGATACAATGTTAAAATATCTCGGAAAAGAAACAGCGCATAGAGATGAAATAACCAGAGCCAGAACAAAAATTGAAGATTTGTTTGCTAATTACCTTTTTACTCAAGAACAGCATGTTGTGCCATTACCAGGACTACGAGAACAAGCAGATATTTCAAGAGGTTTACCAAGAGGTTCAATTCAAAGAGAGATTATAGGAAATATTATGCAATTTAAAACTTTCCCATTAACTTTTCTGCGTAGAATTTATGGACGTGAGTTTTGCTCAGGCATGAACGGCAATTTATTTTCTAGTTTTGATGCAACAAAAGGTATAATTTTTGGTATGACTCAATTAGGTGTTGAGATTACTTTAGTAAATGTTTTGATGAATTCAGCGATTGCGTTAGGAACAGGGAAATCATTACCGGATTATACAAAACCTTATGTTATTTACAAAACACTTTTACCATTGTTTGGTTTATTTGCAGATGTTTTTAATTACAAATTAGGCACATACGGACATAACGTTGGTGAAATATTACAAGGTGCAGCAGGCGGTTGGTTTTCTGATCTTCTTGGAGAAGGACGTACACTTTTTTCAAACCCATTAAAAGCAGGAACGCAGTTTTTAAAATACGATGCACCATTAGCAAACTGGTATCCGCTTCAAGCGGTGGTGCATAATTATGCGTTAAACTCTCTTGCGGAAATCGCAAGTCCAGGTTCACAAGCAAGGGCTGAACGAAATTTACTTAAAACAACAGGACAACATTATTTATTGGGAGCATCTTAATTAATTTTTTATAAGGAGATAAAACTATGGCTTACGGATTAGTCAATGACTCAGGAGCGAGAGAGCAATACACGGCAAGTATAGGTGAGACAAACTTTGCCTATCCATTCGAGATTTTTGCGGATGGAGATTTAATTGTTTGGCTTACGCCGAACGGACAAGAACCCGACCCAGTGCTGGATTTATTAGTATTAAATACTAATTATACAGTGACAGGTGCGGGGGCAGAAGGGGGTGGCGATGTTGTCTTGGTTGTTGCGGCAACTGGTGGCGATGTAATTACTATCGAGCGTGATCTACCTATTGAGCGTTTAGTGGATTATTCGGTAGGTGGGGATTTTAGCGGTCTTTCAATCAACCAGCAATTAGATAAATTAACCATGACGCAGCAGCAAAACGAATCGGTTAATGAGACACGACAGCTTACTTATTTACCAACCGATCAATTAACAACTGGTGATACCAATTTGCCAAAATTAGAAACAGATCAGATTTGGGCGAAAAGTGCCGCTGGCGGTATTATCGCGGCTACTATAGAAGAAAGCACAGGATGGTCAACTCTACGTTCAGAACTTGCAAATGAATTATCCGGTACTGATGGCGCAAGAATTGTTGGCTATTACGATAGCGTGCGTGGCTCAGAAACGGTAAAAGATAAGCTTGATGCTGCAACAGATCTGCCCGTACCTGATACTACAAGTATAGTGCATGACCCCGTGACACCATCAAAACAAATGCGTATTGATGTTGGTGCAGTATCAGCCGCAACGGTTCGAGTGTTAACAATTCCTGATAAAGATATTGATTTAACCCCTGCAAGTATTGCGGAAGTTGAAGCCGAAACGGTTGATAATAAATTTATAGCACCAGCGAATGCCAAATATCAAAAAGGAATTGCAAAAGCCTGGGCGACATTCGACGGAAATGGAGTAGTTACAATAAAACACTCACATAATATAACTTCCATCGTGAGAAATGGTACAGGAGTATATACCATAACTTGGAGTGTAGCTTTTACAGATGCAAATTGGTTATTCCTTATGAGCGCAGAAGCACCTCTAGTGGGTGCGGCAGATGATAGAGGCTATTGGTATCCAACATCAACTAAAAGTGCTAATTCTGTTCAGATCGAACTAGTCGATCATGGTGATGTTGCTAGAGATTCAAATTTAATTTCAGTAATGGCTTTTGGACTTTTAGCGTAAAATATTATGGAAGATAAAATATATTTACCACATGGGTTTAATCCTTATCTGCATCAGCAGAAATCTTATGACGCATATTGGAGCAAGAAATATAAACAATTTTGTGAGGTATGGCATAGGCGAGGTGGTAAAGATACTACGTGGTTTAATATTCAAGTTGAACATGCGATGGAGCGAGTAGGGTATCATTTATATTTACTTGAAACTATAGGTCAAGCGCGTGAAGTCATCTGGGATGGAATAGGACGCGATGGTAAAAAGTTTATAGACTTTATCCCGCATGAATTAATTGAAAGCGTTAATAATACTGAGATGAAAATCAAACTTGTTAACGGTTCAATTTTAAAGTATGGCGGAACAGATCACTATAATGCTCACATGGGAACCAATCCGGTAAGTATAATATTTTCAGAATATAGTTTGCAAAATCCTTTAGCGTGGCATTACTTAAGTCCAATACTCGCAGAGAATGGGGGATGGGCTGCATTCATTTTTACTTTTCGTGGCAATAACCACGGCTACGAAATGTACGAACAAAACAAAGATAACCCTGATGTTTATACCTCTAACTATACGGTTAAAGATACCATGCGCCATGATGGCTCACCAATCGTTTCGATGAAAGAAATAGATAGAATGCGCAGGGCTGGCATACCTGAAACGAAAATCCAGCAAGAATTTTTTAATGTGCCTACCTCAATGGAAGGTGCGTATTGGGGGCATGAGATAATGCGTGCCGAAGAAGACGGACGCGTGTGTGATTTTGCTATTGATACGCAGTTACCAGTTTATACTTACTGGGATAAAGGATGGTCTGATTCTACTGCGATCTGGTTTGTGCAACCATTTAATAATGAATATAGGTGCATAGGATATTATGAGAATAATTTCAAAGACTTACCGCATTATATTAATGTAATGAATGAATTTAAAACTAAGCATGGAGTAGTGATTACAAAGAATTTTGCCCCATGGGATGCGGCGATTGTTGATATGAGTACCGGAAAAAGTATGCAAATGTGTGCAAAAGCGTTAGGTTTAAAATTTGATATCATACCAAAATGTACAAACAAACAAAATCCGATTGATGCAACTCGTGCAATATTTAGCAGAATATGGATACACAAGACTAATTGCAAACACGGAATTAAGTGCTTAAAAGAATATCATGCACAATATAATGAGAAAGCGAATGCTTACGGCGGTCCATGTCATAACTGGGCTAGTCATGGTGCAGATGCCTTCATGGGTATTGCGCAAATGGATAGAAGAATATCGAATATTAAAAACAACATTATCCGCAATAGTGTAAATAAAGGCAAATTATTTTAAAGGTATGCCTAAAAATTTAAGAATATTTTTTACTTTTTTCGCGACTAAATTAGTATCGCTTTTAAGTATTTGTATTTTTTCCCCTAATTTTATTATGAAAAATAAATTTATTAATATGAGTAAAAGCAAAAAAGCAAACAAATAAAAAATTACAGAAATTATATGTGGCATTTGTATATCTCCTTTTTCCACCCCTAGGCTTTCGAGAGTAGGGTACAAGGCTAGTCTTCCTTCGGGGGATTAGCCTTTGTTTTATTTAGCATTATCTTTGTAATATTGGATAGTTGCGTAACAGCTTGGTTTACAATAATATCAACAGCTTCTCTTAAGATTTTATTACGTTCATCCATCGCACTGCTAATCATCGAAAAAATCACATACGCAGTAAGCCCGTTAATAACCATTATTAGAGCAAACATCGTAATTATTAGGTTATGAAAGTTCATAATTTATCTCCTATAAAATCGTACAAGTAAGATTGAAAGTATAATTATTTATCGTTGTGCCTGCTTGGTACTCTGGGTTACGAGCGGGTTGTGGAAGGGCGGGGACATTAGGGAGTTCTTCAATTTCAATCTGCTCGCTTCTGGGGCGTTCTTCAATTTCCAGCCCCACATTATTTGGT
>Ga0114925_10000175_pt1 | contig 24980 bp, 28 predicted proteins | sample SumtaG_2_FD_87287 | JGI IMG/M metagenome (GOLD analysis project Ga0114925, IMG submission 87287) | Deep subsurface microbial communities from Indian Ocean to uncover new lineages of life (NeLLi) - Sumatra_00607 metaG | ecosystem: Environmental > Aquatic > Marine > Oceanic > Sediment | place... | reverse complement strand
TGTTTGTGTATCTCTCTCGTCACGCCATCCTCTTCTAGCTCAATCTGCAGGAACTGTTTATCCTTCACATCCACAAACTTACAGTCTTTCAAGTCATCCAGAGACATCAGACGTCTGTAGGACATCTTGTCCCCCCTCTTTTCACGGAATATTAGGAGAGAAGGGTTCTCCGTGATGTTGGCAAGGTTCTCTTGACGGAAGTCGTCAGTAGAATAGGTTACACCCTTCTCGTCATTGTAGAACAGGAGCATATGGGACTGAGGCTCCTTGGACGCTTCACCTTCGGGTGTGGCCTCGTCGCCGTCCTCCTCGTCCTCCTGGTCTAAGAGCGCCTCGATAACAACGTCTGTATAGTGGCCCACGGCGGCATAGGCGCGGATACTCGCCCACAGCGCGCTGAATGCCACTGCCTTCGCCTTCTTGGGATCGTAAACATAGTAGGCACCGAAAGCTGCGCCCGCTACCAGTCCTGTCATACTCGCATAATAGAGTAGTGCTGTAAAACCCATCAAGTTATACAGACCTATTGAGAGTATTCTCTAAATGTTGTTTTGAGCATAAAGAATTCGGTGCTTGTGGGGGAGTATCGGACGACCAACTTCGAAGTCTACAGCCTCCCGCGAATCGCGGGCAATAAGTCTGCTCCCACGCGGGAAGTGGGTTGTCCTCCCACCCTGGGTGCCTATCTCCGAGTCCACTGCTGAGCGCACATCAGCCTCCATATCGCCGCGCCGCGTTGCCCACCTGTCGGCACGATCCCGGAGCCGCTGTTCCGACATCTGCCTGTAGTAGTCGTCTGTCTCCTTCCTACCACTCTTGTCGCCTGAAAAGATCCACTCGGTCCGTTTCTCCGCGTCGGTGGGCTGCCTGTCGGGTCCCCACGGATACGCCGGCCGCCGAGAGCGCGGCTTGTCTTTCCGCTTCCAATCCTTGTTCCTCCTGCCTGTCATAGGGTCAAGGCCAAACATCACCAGCAGCATAGTGACAATTACTGTCATAAGTATGAAGGGGATGAATACAATGAACCAGGACACGATGCCTAAACCAGACTTGCAGAGGAAGTTGAGTAAGACCGTGAATATGAGCGCCACCCAGACTTTTATAAAGGCCGTATTGAACGCCCCTTGAAAGGTATCTATGATCACCTGTGTCATGGAAAACACCAGGTATATTAATGCAGGCGGGCATAGGTTAGCGAAAGCCATCTTATACTATGTTACGAAAAAAACACGTGTCCGTTCTCTAAATGGCCAACCTCGTCGCCTATCTCACCATCGGAAAGATACTCGTACAGAACACCATTTTCCTTGTCATCGGTGTAGTACATTTTGTCGTCGATCTCTACTTCTTCGACTTCTACGTCGTCGTCCTCCTCAGCCTCGCCCCCTCCCTCTTCCTCGGCCTCGGCCTCGCCCCCTTTCTCCTCCTCCCCTTCTCCTTCTTCTTCCTCTTCTTCTTCCTCCTCCTCCTCCTCCTCTTCGCTCTCGTCTTCCTCTTCCTCGCTCCCATCCAGGGGCGCGGTCTTGACCATCTCCCAGGCAGCCGCGACGGCGGCGGCCGCGTCGGCGTCTTCGGCGTGGCAGGCACCATATATGTGCTCAGATAGATCCTCTGCGCCACCCCCGACGTCGCCCTCGATCTCCTTGATCTCTAAGCTCACGCGCTCGGTTTCAGTCGCCTTCATGCGCGCCTTCAGCGTCACGTTCTCCTGGAGTAGCGAAAGATTCTGCCGACCCAAGGTCTGGTTTTCCGCCTTCTGCTTTTCTAGCTCTGCCTGCAGGGCTCGAACAAAAGGGAGGTCACGAAGGATCCTCGTTGTCTGTTCAATCTCTGATGTCTCCTTTTTCACTTTCTCAAGCATCTTGCCGAAATGCGCCTTCAGGACATCGTTCACCTCAGTTAACATGCATCGGAATTTGACTCCTTCCATCTACTCGTATTACTAACTCAGCTTCTAATAGGGTTTAAAAATAACTTAACTGTGACCTGTACAAGCATTCGGATGGCTGACGAAAGTAGCACTACACAGCGTGACCCATCGGCGAGCACCGTCGCGATGGACGCCTCAGGCATCGCCCACGCCGAGCGTGTGCGGTTAGCGAAGGAGACCTATGCCAAGCGCGTAGCTTTGCGCAAAGAAGAGATCATTTCCCTTGTGGTGAGGCAGACCGCGTATACGCGCGAGGTCGCGAAAGATAAATTGGAAGCCAATGGGTATCTGTATATAGACGTCATCAAGGAGTACATGGACCCTGGTGGCGCCCGCGAGCATGCGCGTGCTAGTCCCCCGGATACACGCTCGGTAAACCAAATGGTTATGGGAGAGATACGCGACTTCATGGACACTGCCAATCGGCAGTATAATGCGCGAAAGGAACGGCAGGAAGCGCTTGAGAACTACAAGCGAAAGCTCCTGCTCCGACTAATAAAAGCGAAACAGCAGCAGCAGCAGCAGCAGCAGCAGCAGCAGCAGCAGCTGGAGGAGGAAAAACCAAGCGAAGGGGACGCAGAAAATTGAAGCCAATCCTAGGATTTCGAGTAAGAAGAAGAAAGAAATCTAAAATGACATCCAAACTTATCATAAAATCTAAACCTTTAAAAGTCCGAATCAGACTACAACCTGTGATTCTGTCGGCGAAGGGGGTGAATATAGTAGTATTCGAGAAGGAAAAACGGCGTAGACGCCGTCTTCTGATCGCAGAAGTTGCAAAAAGCAGTCGCAGTAAGTGCAAATATTGCCGCAAAATCATCCCAAAAGGTGACATACGTGTCGGACTTATCACCTTCATTCCACATAGAAACGTAAAATGGCATCATTTGCAAAATTCTTGTCTGCAACTGATGCCTCGACACAAAGGTATCGAGAAATCGATCGGTTGGACCCAGTTGTCTCCGGGCCATCAAGCCGAACTTCGCAAAACATGGGACACCAGCCGCGCACTTATACCGCGGCCACTGCTGGCGGGGGGTCGGCTAGGCATGGCACAACTAGCGACTGCGCTCAACGGCCGCTATCTCCGCTTCCGCAGTTTCCGCTTCGGTCTGCCACAAGAACAAATGTATGGGAAGAATTGGAATTGGCGCTGCTTCCTTGCGACTATGCTAGTATGCAACACTCGGGAAACAGCCATGCTAAAAGTCACAGACAGGCTGTTCGCCGCCTTTCCGACGCCGGAAGATCTTCTCGGTCTATATGATCAGCCCGGAGAACAGGTGCGCTGGCGCCTGTTCATGGCAAACGAGGATCTACGCCATCCTAAGCGAAAAATGCGGCAGATACTATATGCCACTAAGCTTCTTGAACGCCAACACGGGGGAAAGATTCCTACCTCGCGCAATAAACTTCGCGAAATACCCGGCGTAGGACCCCACGTTTCCAGCGTGACGCTCGCATGGGTGCATCAAGCGCCTGAATTTGGCGTGGATGTGCACGTGCGACGGATCATGGAGCGCTGGAACCTCATTAAGCCAAAGACACCTGAGGTTCAAATCGAGTATCAAGTCAAAGCACTTGTGCCGCGCGAGAAGCTTGGACACTTCTCGCGCGCCTTTGTAGACCACGGGCAGTCCGTCTGTGGGTATGTTCCTGACTGCCACAATTGTTATTTACGCAAATCATGTCCCAGCGCTTCGAAGTATCTCGAATGGTAGGTATTCATGCCCCGGCGAAATTAAACTTTGTGGTGAGGATAGATTTTTTACTTGGCTGTTTGAGTTTGCGTTGGAGGCGGTAGCGAGGTTTGTCGCCCGCAGGACGACGGTCGAGAAGATTAGTATATACCGACGGGGCATCATTGTTTTCCTCATACAACTCTGGCAAGACCTTGGTCAGCGGCTTGTCTACGATAAGAAGCAGTCTATCATTTCGGAACAAGTGACGGTAGTCCTCGATCGACAGGTTCCCATAGTAACTGTCAAGCGTATAGTGCGGGTCAGGCGCAGGCTTGATATTCTTCTCGTAGTTGTATATCTTGCTATAAATGCTGTTCAAAAGGGCATACCGCTCCCAGCGCGTAGACGCGTCAATCATCTCTTTGCGTAAATAGGCTACAGCACATTCGGGGCTACAGAAGCAACCGTAAACCTCAATGATTCCTTGGCGTTCCTCCTTGGGTATGTACACGGGAGGGTTGTCAAAGCGATGTGCGCAGTGAAAGCAGGCTGAGCGTTTGTCAGAGATGTCGTTACCATGCAAGGCGCGCTTGAGCTGACGTAACTTCTGCCAGATGACTTTAGTGTCCCTCTTCGACGTCACGTTGTGATCCTCGGCCAAATCTGAAACTGGCCCCCCTTGCTCGCCGTGGAGGCGCTGCAGCACAATATTGGCTCCTGCTACCTTGCCAGCCGTCCGGTCGTAGGCCGCAATGGAGGAAGAGTAGCTGAGTTGCCGTCCTGCCGTGATGCCACCGCTCGCTAGAGGAAGGTCGGTCCGCGAACATTTCAGATGCAGGATTATGTTCGGGTACTTCTCGTTCTCGGGCGGCGGCGCATCTATCAGCTGTGCTATGATCTTCCCGCCTTTGGGTTTTCGTCCCCGCTTCTTCGGCGCCGCCGCCTTCTTCCTCTTCTTCCTTTTCCCCTTCGCACTAGAGTCACCAACGTCCTTCTTGGCGGCCATATTATATCTTTGGAAGCGTGCACAGATTTAAATAGTTTTTGAAGTGTAATTAGCCCCAGTCGGACGCGCAGCCTTGTGACACCCGCGGCAAGTGGGCATATAGTTCGTGCTCCCTATTACCTTCTGACACGTCTCCTGGCTCAGCCGCTTTGTGAAAGATGCACGACCCTTGCAAAGTGAGCAGATAGCGTGGAGTTTTTCGACATCCTCACAGATCGGTATCAAGTCAAGTATCTGCCCGAACTTCTGCATCTCAAAATCGCTATCGAGGCCGGCAACGCACACCGTCTTTCCATGCTTGCAGACCAGCTCGCTCACGGTTTCAAGCAGATCTTCGAAGAACTGCCCCTCATTTACGAGGAAACAGGTATACTGCTCCAGTACATCTTGTCTTAGACAAACGTCCCTCAGAGCCGTCGTCCGTAGGCAGTCAACCATAGTCTTGTCGTGCGTAGACAACTTGGCGCTGTGGTACCGTGTATCCTCATTATGATTGAGGATACATGTCGGGATGCCAGCTATACGGTTGTGCCGTAAGATCTGGATGAGGCGGGATGTCTTCCCCGAGAACATGGGGCCGATGATAAGCCTCAACGAGCCATGCTCAGATACGGCTGTTCCGTCAGCATTGACCTGCGTAAACTCGTCGAACATCTATATTAATCGGTGCACTATTTCTATATAAGAACCGCTATCCATATAACACTAAGCATGGCTTGCGTTCCCTGGGTGGAAAAGTACCGTCCTTCCCGGTTCAAAGATATAGTGCTCGACAAGACGAACAAGACTATATTGAGCAACATACTCGATACCAACTATTTTCCCAACCTCCTCTTCTACGGGCCGCCAGGCACTGGAAAGACGACGACAATCATCAACCTGGTTGAGCGTTACCAGCAGAAGTATGATCAAAAACGTAAGGGGCTGAAAATACATTTGAATGCCTCCGATGACCGCGGAATCGATATCATCCGAAATCAGATCAACCAATTCGTGAACACAAAGACCCTTTTCGGCTGCGGCGTGAAGTTTGTCATCCTAGACGAGATCGACTATATGACGAAGAACGCCCAACAGGCGCTCCGCCATCTGATCCATCAGTACCCGAAGAACATCCGCTTCTGCTTGATCTGCAACTACATAAGTCGCATCGATACGGCGCTCAAGAACGAGTTCATCCGTCTACGCTTCTGTCGACTACCCGAGAAGGACACCTACAGCTTCCTCGAGGCGATCGCGCGCAAAGAGGGCATCAAAGTAACCAAGCGGCAACTTACCTCCATCCAGAAATGGTTCAAGTCTGACATTCGCAGTATGATTAATTTCCTTCAGTCTAACCACGAGGAACTCCGCAATGGTCACATCACCGAGGTGATGGATCCGGCCCTATGGCAGGGCGTCGTGCAGCATCTACGTGACCAAGCCCCAGCAGCGACGATATACCAGTTCATCGACGCCTGCTGCGCCAAATACAGCATGGAACAGCGGGACTTCATCAAGGAGTTAATCAACTTCTTGATAAAGGAAGAACCGAAGGCGTTGGACGCTGAATGGCTGGATGTATTTAAGTTCGTTATCCACAGCAGTGGAGTAGCAGAGGAGTACGTTGTCGCCTACTCGGTCTTGCGGCTCCTAGATTTGTATAGAGAGTAATAGGCTTGCATCCGTCTCTCAAGCTTGTGCAAGAACAGGTTCGGCGACGGACACGACGGATCGAACTGGTTCTTCTTCAGGCTATATTCTTTCCTCATATCAGAGATAATATAGGCTTTCAAGAAACCTGAGGTCACCGTCCCTCCGTGTGTGGTGGCGCTGGCGGCTGTTTTTTCCATTAATCTACCACTAGAAAATAAATTCTATAGATCTAACAAAAATTGAAAGAAACCTAATCGGGGGACCCTCAGCAAGAGAGATAGATGGACGATATTGACTCCGAATGGAGCGACTTCCTCAAGAACCCCGAATGGGCGTGCGAAGGGGTCGGGGACGCACGCGATGGCCGGGCATCACCCCACATCGAAGCACCTAAATGTAGCGATGTGTACATCTCGACGAAGACGAAGATTGCCTTCCTGAACGGACCTATAGATCTCAGTCGCGTATTCTGGCTTATCCCTGTCATGCCATACCAGGAGAGACATGAGGGTATAATCAAAAAACAAATGAAGGTAAGCTGCGAGGATAAAACGGAGGCGGCAGAGCTAGAGGGGCGAATCGCAGCGGCTGCAAAGGAGGAGGCGGTCCTGCAGACGGATATAATAGCCTCCGTGGACAACCCAAGTGCACGGCGGATTAAGTTCCGCGATGTTCGGAAAATAAACATCGGGCTCTGCAAGAAAGATCTCACTTCCTTCAGAAAGAAGAGGAAAGGCGCGTTCTACAACTGTTTTGTGGTTATCCTCCGTGTTGCCGCCCCCGTAGGCTTCAAAGAGGTCCACGTCAAGGTCTTCAATACGGGAAAACTGGAGATACCCGGAATTCAAGACGACAAGCTCCTCCTCGTGGCCCTTGACAAGCTGGTCGCTATCCTCAACGGGCGATGCGTAACACATCTGTCATACAATCCGGCACAAATCGAGACGGTCCTTATCAACTCCAACTTCTCCAGTAACTACTACATCGATAGGGATAGATTCTACGATATCCTAAAATTTAAATACCGCATGCACGCCATATATGACCCGTGCTCCTACCCTGGCATACAGTGCAAATTCTACCACAATCCCCTCAATCCGACTGGCGACGGTCGGTGCACCTGCCCCACACGCTGTTCGAAGAAGACGAGAGGCCCCACGACGTGCCGCGAAGTTTCATTCATGATTTTCCGAACCGGCAGCGTCCTAATTGTAGGACACTGCAACGAGGAACTGATCCACACGGTCTACAGGTTCCTGACCTCTATGCTCGAAAACGAGTATCCTAATATCGCTGCCGCGACTCCGCACAAAGCGAAGACCAAGTCCAAAGGCACCAAGACACGCCGCCGGACAATTCTAGTCACTAAATAGCCAATTAACGAACCTAAGGGCCGTATGGCTCTCTAAGGTCGGCTGACACGCGGCGCCGCGGAATTTCTCTTGCAGGTGCCCTATGGTAACGGACTTCTTCTTCAGACGCCTGGCGAAAGCCAGACATATGTCGCTATATGCTACCACATCCACACCGTAGGTTTGTAGGTGTCGGGCAACGAAGAGCAGCGTCTTGGCTTTCTGAAGGCGTTTGGGCAGTTCGCCACCCAGAGCAGTCACCCTCCCTAAGATCTTGGAGGCCCTCTCAATCGCAAAGTGCAGCGCAGACTCCTTTTTGTCTGCCTTCGCCACTTCCCTGCGAATTATGTAGGTGGTGATCTCATGTAGGATGTCGGACAGGCAGCATAACACCTCGAGGAGTTTCTTCTCTTCGGGTGCGAGTGCAAACTTTGTCCGATGAGCATTGCTTATCTCGTAAAGCGTCTTCTTGTAGACAAATAATGTCGCATCCTTCGAGTTCAACTGGAGGTACGAATGCGAATCGTCGCCTATTTGCCCAATGAACTCGACGTAGTAGTAGTAGGCTTTCTTGCAGTGGTGCACAGTGAGATCTATATTCCGCGTGTAGAGTAGCAGTAGCCGGAAGATATGCCGCAACGTCTCGAGCCCCCTCTGCACCACGAACGTATAGTAGCGGCCATTCCGAATGACAATATTTTCTGCGGCGTATATGAGGTAGTCACAGACTAGCCCTGTATAGCGTGTAGCGTATGTGCGGAGATACGCAAGGCCAAGCTCGGGCCGGTAGTTCGACGCATCGCCTATACTGAATTTGCTGTTCATCTGTACTACTATAAGTCTTTTTATCCACGAACTGTCCCCAATTGTAGATTTCTGAAGTATAAGTATTTAAAGAATTTCACGCCTGTTTCTCTATAATATGGCAGAAGCCGGAGAAACCGCAGAACAGAACTATGTCTTGCCCTCCAATGCCACACTTCAGCACCTTGCCAAGATCTCCATAATGGAAGATAAACCGGTTATGTTCGACTACTGGACCGACTCGTGCGACAAGCAGGTATTGATCGGCATGAGAGACAACGGGGAGAAGCTTTTGGTGAAGAGCGAGGACGAATATACGAGCCCTATCGGAAAAATCTTCAAGGCCGGAGAGGAATACATCATCGTCACGGAGAACTCGATCTACACTGTCAGGGCAGACATCGAGACAAAGCGGATATCGTAACTTAGGATGTTATCTCTGCACCAGAGTACTCGACCCAGTCGTTAAGGGTAAAGAAAGCAAAGTCATCGGGGAGAATCCAGTCCTTAAATTGCAACTGGTGAAGCAGTTGGACAATAGTGGCTAAATCACGCTTACCCTCCCCCTCATTCCAATTCTTCCAGGTGAACTCCTTGTTCATAATGGCCAAGAATTCTTGTTCCGTGTGAAGACCATCCTTTTTAGCGCCGACGCCTGTATACAACACCTTCATTTTATAACTATTCATATAAGAATAGTTATTTCTTTACGTGCAGATCCATCTTCACACAATAGCTGCCAGGAACGTGGCGGCGTCACTACCCCTCCTATAAAATACAGGCGTAGTCTATAATGGACGGGGTAGAGATGACCGCAAGGCACCACGACCCATCCGGATGCGCCATAGATCCGTCGCGTGTACGTATGGACCTCTCTGAGCCTGCCACGGATATATCTACAAACCTAATCGTCCGTGCGGCTCTTCTCTCGCCCCCGCGGACGGTGGGCGTGGGCGAGATGCCCGACGCTGGCGAACAGCAGGTCCCCGGCTCTGGCTCCGTGGACCCGGAGGGCCGTTATCTCTTCGACAAGAGGAAGGTCACATTCCAAGATGTCGAGAAGCGCATATCGGGCGTCTACCACGACTACAATGAATACTTTTCCTCAGCCATGGATATCTTGGCCAGCTACGTGAAAGGCCAAAAGATTATATACATGGAGGCTGAATCGTGGTGCCAGCACAAGCTTAACAGACTCATGCTGCCATCCATCTTTCTTTCGGCGACTGCTTCCGTTCTCTCCCTTGCCCTTAAGAGTATGCCTTGGGGTGCAACAGTCATAGCAGGGGTCAACGCAGCGATCTCCTTTCTCCTCGCGATCGTCAACTATCTCAAACTGGATGCCCAAGGAGAAGCCCACAAGATATCGGCCCACCAGTATGACAAACTGCAGTCAATGTGTGAGTTTTCGTCGGGAACGTTCCTTCTCTTCACCGATATGTCCGGGTTCGCCGCCAAAGGGCACAGGACTGACAAACAGAAGGCACAGGTCAGGACAGTGAAAGAAGAGATCAAGACCAAGATAGAGACCATCGAGAATAAGATAAAGGAGATCAAAGAAACCAACCAATTCATTGTGCCCCGTATTGTGCGCTATCGGTACAGACTGACCTATAATATCAACATATTCTCGGTCATAAAGAAAATAGAGGACCTTCGGAGACATTATGTGACACGCATCCGGGACAGAATAAATACGATAAAACACCTTAAGTGCCAGCATAACAGGTTAATAGACGCCGGCCAACTTTTGTCCGACGACTGCATTATGCGCCTACGACGCCTTATCGATAGAGAGTATTATGAGAAGGCCGATAGCTGCAGCAAGATACTCCTTCTGAAGTCAGCCTTTAGCATCATCGACCAGCTATTCTCCGACGAGATGGGGTTCGCCGATAAGATGACGCGGCGTTGGTGCAGCCGTTGCTGCTACCACAAGCTTCCGCGCCCAGAGAAGCGCAACACGTTCACGAGTATGATCACGGCCCCGTTCGACGGCATCGACGCTGCCAGCCGCGTCCGGTATGCCAAATTCATGGAGTGAATGCGTCGCCGATACGACGCATCCTACAACGACCTCGAAGAAGGGAGCACGATTGGCCTCCTGGAGCCCAAAAGCGAGGACAGTGGCGAACGTGGGCTGGCTCTCCTCACCAATGTTTTCCCATTCCTGGCCAAAGTCCTCTCCCCCGACGAGACCCGGGGTCGCTCACGGCGGGCCGTGTGTCGGCACAGGGGAACTTTCCAGTGCATCATGCAGCTCCTAATGGTGGTTTCGCTGGTAACGCTGATAGTGTTAGGCGGCCTTTTCCTAACTAGGCCTTAAAGCACATCCTTCAAGGTCTTGCGTTGGGCGTCCGTTAGCGTCGAGGGAAACTTAATAGTGAACCGTATCACGAGATTGCCCAATATCGGCGGGGCCGGGTGCGGCTTCACCCTTCGCATACCGAGCTCAGGTATGCACTTCCTATAGCCCGGACTTATGACGCGCCCGTTCGTATTGTTGATTGTATAGGTTTTGCCGGAAACATGCTTGACGTCGAAGCAGAAGCCCGACAGCGCCTCTTTCAGGGAGAGCTGGCGGCCGTATACCAAGTCAAGCCCTTCCCTCACGAAGCATGTGTCATTCTTGACGCGGACGAACAACTTCACATCCCCGCGATTATCGTCGTCGATGACGTTGCCTTTTCCTCGCAGAACAATCATCTCGCCGTCGTCAATGCCTGCCATTATATTGACATAGATCTTCTCCTTCTCCACGCGCCTGGTCCCCTGCTCGTTAACCCACCTCTCCACCTCGAGAGGGTAGTTGATTCCCGTATAGGCTTGGGTGAGGGTAATAGTAACAGTCTTTGTAATAGGGACCGGCTTGCGGAGAGCGGACATGTGCACAGGAACGCCGTTACGGAACATGTGGACTTGGCCCCGCATGCCGGCCCCAAACATCCCGGGAACGGCGCCCGAGAATAAAGCCCTTAGAAGTTCTTCCTCTGGTGCCATTGCCCCACCCCACATGGGCTGCCCGCGCCGCGCGTCGTACTGTTTCCTCTTTACGGTGTCACTCAGAGTCTGATAAGCTTCATTCACCTTCTGAAATTGTTTGTGGTCGCCACCGTTCTTCAGGGTGGTGCTGGAGAGAGAGCCGTCTAAACGCTTTCTTTATATCTCCCGCAGACGCGTTAGCCGGCACCCCTAGAGTCTGGTAATGATCCTCCATTCTGTGTGATATAAACCGATATAAGCTTAAATACTTATTAACGAATGATGGCAATGGAACCGCCCTTCCTCAAGAAGTACCGACCCCGCCTCTATAAGGACTTCATCATAGGCCAAGAGTACATCGAGTTACTCGAAACACTGATCACTATGGACAACCTGAATATCCTACTAATCGGCGACTCGGGATGCGGCAAAACCTCCCTCCTTGAGGCGACCGTGCGCGAATACTACGGCTTCGACACAATTCCGCGCGACAATGTCCTTTATATCAACAACTTGCAGGAACAAGGCATATCCTACTATCGGACCGAAGTCAAAACGTTCTGCCAAACGTGCTCCTCCGTTCCGGGAAAAAAGAAATTCATCATTCTCGACGACATCGACATCATCAACGATCAAAGCCAACAGGTCTTTAGAAACTGCATCGACAAGTACAGCCACAACGTTCACTTCTTGGCGTCCTGTAGCAACATGCAGAAGGTCATTGAGAGCTTACAATCTCGCTGCACCATAGTCAAGATCCATTCCGTCAGCCAAGAGCTCCTAAGGAAGCTCCTACACAAGATAATCAAGAGAGAAGGTATCTCTATCAATAAAGATGCGCGCGAGTTCATCCTCAACATCTGCAACAGCTCTATCAGACTGCTGGTTAATTACCTAGAGAAGTTCAAATTATTGGGGAAGAACGTGACGCTTCACAGAGCGAAGGACATATGCACTAACATCAGTTTCTTCGACCTCGAGGAGTATACCAAAGCGTGGTTCATCGAGAGGGACATCGTGCGGGCATCGCGCCTGATCCTGACGATTCTGGCCAAAGGTTACTCGGTTATGGATGTCCTGGACAGCTACTTCCAGTTCGTGAAAGCGACAAGTATCCTGGACGAGGGCAGCAAGTACAAGGCGGTGCGCTCTATCTGCAAATACATCGCCACCTTCCACACACTGCATGAAGACGAGGTTGAGCTCATACTCCTAACCAACGATCTGCTGAAGTGCGTCACCAACAATGTATCCTCTCAGAAGAAAATCTAGACTTGTTTGTATATGCCCAGCCAGATATTCCAGCGGCCACCGCCGCTCGCGACTCTGCGAGGACTTCTGCAGGAGGAAGGGGCCGAGAAGCGCGGGCGACGCTTCATCTTCTCGAAGGCAACATTCAAGAGGGCCAAGCTGTCGGGAGCGATAGAAGCGTTCTGCTCAGCGGTGAGCAGTTACTACTATCCCTCCAAGAGGTTCTACCTAACACGAAAGATGAACTACAAAGGTTTCATCACCCTCATCCGGCAGATATGCAAGTACCACAGTATCCCGTTCACATCGACGATAAAATATGCGCGATCCGACTACGAGATAATATACTCCATATTTCTAGGATTGAGCGAGCAATAGCTGTCGGGCAACGATAGCATCACATGTCCTGAGCTGCTCCTGAGATAAACGGGCAAACCACTGGTACTTGGTTCTCCTGAGGATCTCGTCAGCTGGCACATATATCGCCCGGAGCTGCCGGGAGTCGAAGTCAATGAATGTGTTCCCCAAGAGCTTGTCGATGCCGACGGCCGAGCCGCGCTTGTCGAGCGTGCCGAACACGCGACCACTTACGATCTTCGCCCGACCGTCCGAGCATGCTTTAAAGAGCCAGCGGTCAGCCTGCCCGAGGAAGTCCATCTCGTCGGTGTGGTCAGTTGAGTTTACACGCTCCAGGAAAAGCATAAATTCACGCATGACAGGGCTGTTTCGCGTGCAACCGATGATTTTATGGCTCGGGAATAGTTGCGAATAGGTCGCCGTGTTGGCGCGATTGATCATTTGGGTGGTAAAGCAACTGTGCTTCAAAAGGGCAGCGTCGTATACGGGGAGAAGGCTCTTCGTGACGACTGTCGACTTCGGCAGAAGAAGACCGCCAAAGTAGTAGAGCAACTTACTGAGTGCTAGCAGACGCAGATGGGACCGGACTGGGTCGCCTACCTTATCGAGGTCGACAGACCATCCAGGTATGAGCTTCCCGAACGAGTCGTCGTCTATGAGGCAGACGTCGAATCCGCTTCCGCAGTGCTTCACTATACTCTGTATACAGGAAACAACATAAGGCTGGTTGAGGCGAGTAGTGTCCCGCGAGTAGAAACTTGGCCACCAGCGCTGGTTGACCTCATGGTCCAGGTGTATCCACAGGATCGGCTTCACGCCGAACCCCGTGCTACCATTCAGGAGATACCGTTTTATGAGGTCGTGTTCCCTTATCTCTGGTGCCGGCAAAAAGCGCGACTTGTATCTCTCATATAGGATACCCACCGCTGTGAGAATAACGAAAATTATGAGGTATCTGAACATTATATATTACAACAGATATTTATTCATCAGTGATCTGCTTTAGCTGGCTCCACCAGCGCTCGTTCCCGCGCTCAATCTGCTCCTCTCGGCGCATGATAGCATAAGCCCTTCTGGCTGACAGCTCGTCCTCGTTCCGCGACCTTTCAGCTAAATACTCCCTACTTTGCTCGACCGAAATAGGACAAACATCCTGCTGAGCACGGTATGCGCGCAGGCCGTCCGCGCTCTGAAACCTTGGCCTCGCGTGTAAGTCATCCTCAGTCACTGGGACAACCGTCTGGGTATGCGCCTTCCTCACATCGTCATATTTGAGCTTTCTAAATATGTCTGATGAGTAGTCCGCCACGGGCTGACGATCAAGGCTGTAGCCAGCGCCCGACGTTACTTCCATGACCTCCGCGGCCGGTATCAGCGCACGACACTCTCTCTTCCGCCTGGCGAACTCGCGGCCGAAGTCCTGTAGTTTCACGTTCTTCGTGTCCTCCAACCCCTCCTCACTCTTGAGCCAGTCTGCATAGCCGGTATCGGCGTCGTCGTCGCCTATGCGCACTCGCTCAAACATATCGTTGAACCACGCGTTGAACTCTTTCACACTCTTTCCATCTAGAGCGTGCAAGTGCCGCGCATTGTCCCTGTCGACCTCCGCGACGTAGTCAGTGGACCGGGTTTTGGCCTTTCGGGATCGGTAACTGTGGACCTGCTCCAGCACTTTATAGGCCTTCATGAAGAAGAGGAAGAATTCCTTAGGCAGCCGGGAGCGGTCTGGGTGGGTAAGAAGCGCTGTGTTGCGGGCTTCACGCAGCGCCTTGTCCGTGAGACTAATGTCAACCTTGAAGAGATTAAGGATATCGTCAAGGTCATAGTTATCCAGGTTGAGGTCGAGCGCATCCATTAATAAGTGCATGGTATTTTAATTATCGTCTTCCTCCTCTAACCCCTCTGCAAGCACAGGGAGGCACCCTCCCATCTTGGCGGCGGTTTTCCCAAAGAAACTGCGGACGCCCTGGACGTCGCAGCCGAGGTAAGAGAACATGGGTTCACCGTTGATATAACTAAAAAACGCTGGAACTGCTTTAATCTTCAGGAAACTGCTCAGATCTGGCCCCCTATTTACGTCGACGATGACGAGAAGAGGGGAACGCGGCAGGCGCGCCATTAGGGAAAGCACCAATGGCTGGATGGCTTTGCATGGACGGCACCACGATGCAGTCGCCTTTATGACGAAATCCCGCCGCTGCTCCCGTAACTCCTTAAGTTGCGCGCGTGTAGTAAGTTCAACGACCGTATATCCCATCTCTAGTCTCTGGGGTTATTTTTTCTACCGGTGGCGCGCGTTAGTCCTGCCAGCTCCGCAACTTCGAGGTGAGGAAAGTCCACATGTGCTTCCCAAAGATAGCGGCAGTAAGCCCAGTATATAGGATGCTCGAAACTGTAGTTGCCGGCAAACCGCCGTAGAAGTGTCTCCTTCAAAGATGCGGGGAGGAGATGCAGACCGCTCAAAGGCAACACATAGGCGAGCTGCGTTAGAGGAGAGACTGGTTTGCTGTCGCATGGAGCCAGCATACGGGTGCCCCATCGCGGTATAAAACGGGAGAGATCCCTAAACAGAGGGGGATAGCGGTACTTGTAACTCCAAGACCAGTCAGCGCAGCCTTCCGTATAATACTTCATCGTCCACTCCAGCCCCTCAAGGTAGTTGGTGCTGAGAGCCTTCAGGGCTTCGTCCTCACGGTCGAACCCCAGGAGGGCGCTGTAGTACCGTCCCTCCCACCCGTCTCGTGATGGATCGATGTAGCGTTCGATGTCGCGCGCTTTCGTGGGGATCTGTTCCAGACGGGCCATTTTCTCCTCGGGCGTGGAGGCTCGGCGGCTCCGCCGCTCCCAGCGGTCACGCGACCTGTGCTCGGATAGGAACGTCGCACGCTCGCGCTCCGCCAGTACGAGGACAAGGGAGCGCACATTGTCCCAGGCTATCGTCCGCCCATCGGTCAGGCGCCTCCCCTTGCTCGCGACCGCCTCCTGATATGCCTCCAGAAGACGCGCTATGCCCGTGGTGCGTATGTTCGCCGCCGGGAAGTGTGGCATGAAGTCGTTCCCGAGGAAGAAACAGAGGAAGATGTAATCATAGAGGCGCCCAGGATCCTCGCTGAAGCTCCCACCCCCCATATTGCCGACCACTGCATCGGCAAGCTGTGGGATGTCGAGGATATATGTTTCGTTCGGCTCCAGGTTGGCATCTATAGATTTTATAAACTCGGGAGTCTCTCTGTACAAATATATTGACTTCGAGACAGGAAGGTGATTGAGCGCCAGCATGATTAAGTCGGCATCCAGACCATATACCAGTGTGACCTCATTCGCGTGCCGCTCAGGCTGGTCACGGATATGTTGGAATATCTTGTGTTCCCCCTCCCCCGGCTCACCACTGTCCGTCACAGTTACTCGCCGGGCGCTGTGCCTGTTCTTCCCCCCCGAATAGTGGCCGCGGACACCTTCCCCCAACTTCCTCATGAACTCCGTTCCGGGCGTAATGGCGGTCTTGTCCCACCCGTCCCGTGCAGAGGGGTCGACGAGCTGCCGCACCCGGGTCAGTAGGGCCGACTTGTAGCGCCGCGTACGTTGCTGCTCTAGCTTAGCCACCGGGGCCACGCCATCGAAGGCGATCAATACCTCGTGGGTGGGCGACACGGTGCGAATGTACTCGTCCAACTGTGCACAGACTGCGCGGACCAGCGCAGCTTCAAAAACGGTGTCCTCGCCCACTACATACTCCTCCCCTGCGGCCCTCAGCCTGTCGTAGATGACCGAGTTGCTGTCCAAGTAGAGGTTGTCAACACGCCTCCCGAGTCTCTTCAGTTTCTTTATGATACCTTTGTGATTTTTGACTATAAAGGAGAAATAACTGGGTATTCCCATCTTCTTAGTCAGGGTGTGGCTTAAGGTTTATATCCTCTTGCCTATTGGTTGCGCTAAACCCCCATAATCGAGTCGGCGGTGCCGTCCGCCATTATAAAATCGCTACATACTTTAGGAATACTGATGAAAAACCAGAAGATTAGATCCAATTCGAAGGGGGAGCTTGACAAATTCGACACCTACGGCTTTGCCAAGTCCAAAATAGCTACGTTCCAGCACATGGTCACTCAGACCATTCTTGCTGTGCAACGCTATAAGGGTATGGATATCATAAGTGCTAGCGAACTTAATGTGTGCATACAGAGTTTGGAACCCCTTTACGCAGAATTGGAGGCCCTCAGTAAGCTACTCGAGGGCCAGTCGGTGGATTACGAAGCCGTCATGGGCAGGCTGCAGAAGACCAATAACGAGTTGTCGGTGCTCTTCAGGACGTTCGGGACACGGAACATAGCCGATCTGATCGCAGTGGCCATGGGGGCGGACTTTATGAAGACAGTTGTGGACGACAGCAACCGTGACTTGTATGAGATCGTAAAGTTGTACGTTCACCCTATCAGTTACAAGGTTATGGTCTGGAAGGACGAGCAGGCAGGTGGCGCATCAGGTAAGCTGCTTGCGAAGAACCGCATCGTGGAGGACTTCATGATCGTCGAGAAGTCGAAGAGCTTCGACTGCTTCGACCTGGCCCGGACTAGCCGTAACTTTCTTACAAAGGTCCATGGCATCAAGGTCGCAATACAGAATCCCACCGATCGGAAAACCCTTATCATCTCCGGCCTGGTAGACGATCTGATCTTGGAGTGCACTAACCACGCCTTTATCAAGGGCAAAATGAAGGGGCTGCGAAAGGAGCGGCCGGGGGACCCCGACTTCCAGACCAAGGACTTCGACCGGTTCCTTGCTACCTTGACTATCAAGGACGTCCTGATTTACAGTTCCTCCGAGCTCTATCAGCGATTTGTCGGCTACCTCAACCAAGCACAACTGATACGCCAGAAGCCGATATCGCAGAGCGTGAAGGAATTCATCGGAGGCGAGTTGTACGGGCAGAGGAAGATGCTCATACAGCTCCTGATGAAGCACAACGACCCTGAATTCCAGTACCTAGCGTACCTCCTTTACGATCTCCTTTCCAGCGACACCAATGGTAGCATCGACACACTTGAGCAAACGGTGCTCTTCGACAGCCTGCCGTGGAATATCAAGAAGTTCTTCAGGGATGCAATGAAGACCACAATTAGCTATACAAAGAGCCTCTCCAACTTCGACAACAACAAAATACCCATCGAGCAACAGATCTGCCTGTTGAAGGCGAACGACAGCGTGAAGGAGAAGGCAATGATAAAACTGAAAGAGGTCAAAGCTAAATCCGAAGATTCCGGCTCCAAGGCGCGACAGTACCTCGAGGGGCTCCTGAAGGTGCCATTCGGGATATACCGCTCAGAACCCATGCTTGCCACTATGAAGGATGTTGGAGAACTATTTGTAGCGGCAGTGCACCAGGCTAACGTCGCGGCCCCCACCGCCTTCGAGGAGAAGGATAGCTACAGCAGCCTTGAAATATCAGCATATTCAAGGCAGATGCGGCGCGACTACCTCCCCGCCCTTAAGGCGCAGGAGCTGGGCCGGGTAATCGAGGCCCTTTGCGCAGGGAGAAGGAACACGCTCATCGCCAATGTCTGTATGGTGAATGGCATCATCAAGCGGCTGGGAGTCAAGGCTACACGATTGCGCCATTCAGGGAGAAAGAACGGCGATATGCGAGCCGCCTTGCGTGCGCTTGTGGAGTCACACCAAACAGACGCCATCCTGATGAAGGAGATACGTAAAAGTCTGGGAAAACTTGTAACGGCGCCGATACATGGCTCCCTACAGCGCGACCTTGACACTATAGAGGAGAAATGGGGTACAGTCAGCGCGGCTGTGAAGCAGATAAAAAGCACACTGCAACTGGCCGTACATGGCCATGAGTCAGCCAAACGTCAGATAGAGCGCATCGTAGGCCAATGGATAAACGGCGAGCAGAGTGGTTACTGCTTCGGATTCGAGGGACCTCCCGGTGTCGGAAAAACGTCTTTGGCCAAGAAAGGCCTCGCACGTTGTCTGAAGGGTCTCAACGGAGAAGAAAGGCCATTCGCCTTCATCGCAGTGGGTGGCTCGAGCAACGGGAGTACCCTCTGCGGCCATAACTACACCTACGTGGGTTCGACATGGGGGAGGATTGTTGACATCCTTATGGAGAAAAAATGCATGAACCCGATCATCTTCATCGACGAACTTGACAAGGTTAGCCGCTCCGAACATGGAAAGGAGATCATCGGCATCCTGACGCACCTAGTCGATGAAACGCAGAATGACTGTTTTCAGGACAAATACTTTTCCGGCATTGACCTGGACCTCAGCAAAGCCCTGTTTATCTTCTCTTATAACGATCCGAGCCTCATCGACCGCGTCCTTCTCGACCGTATACACAGGGTTAAGTTTGATCATCTCACCTTGGAGGATAAACTGGTAATCGCAAAGGATTATCTCCTGCCTGAGATCTTCCAGAGTATTGGTCTGAAAGGTGCGGTGACATTCCCCGACGATGTGCTCGAGCTCATCATAGAGAAGTATACGTACGAGGCAGGTGTCCGCAAACTGAAAGAGATACTGTTCGAGATCATCAGCGAGGTAAACCTGGAAATCCTTCACTCGAAGGCACCACTTGATACGATTCCAATTGTTATGACACAAGAGACCGTCGCCGGGAAGTACCTGAAGGAGCGCCACGAGGTGATCCGCACCAAGGTCGCTGCAAAAGCGGCGATAGGCGTGATTAATGGACTGTGGGCGAACGCTTTAGGCAAAGGCGGCATCATACCAATCGAGTGCTTCCTCTTCCCGGCCGGCGGGTTGCTCGACCTGAAGCTAACAGGGATGCAAGGCGATGTCATGCAAGAGTCCATGAACGTAGCCAAGACCCTCGCCTGGAACCGCACCAGCACCAAACAGAGAGAAGCGCTTATGAAACGCTTCCGGAGGACCAAGAGGCAGGGGATACATATACACTGCCCCGAGGGCGCTACCCCCAAAGACGGCCCGTCGGCGGGTACCGCGATAACAGTTGCCATATACAGTCGCTTCAACGATCGAAAGATCAAGAATGATATTGCAATCACGGGGGAAATAACCCTACAAGGGGACGTCACCGCCATCGGTGGTCTAGACAAGAAGATAATAGGGGGAGCGCGATGCGGGGTGAGAGAGTTCATATATCCAGAAGCGAACGAGCGTGACTTCAAGAAGCTGATGGACAAATACAACGGGAAGGAAGACCTGAGCTCGATACAATTCCACAAAGTCAGCACCATTGAACAGGTGTTCAAGCTGGTCTTTGTGGAATAAAATGTAGGCAAAATATATATGCCTCTTAAGTTTGGGGTCATGCCTTATTTTAGATTCTTTACGCTGATGTCACCGATGCTGATCACATCTTATACACTCCTCCAGTCCGGTTTCAACTCGGACATCAAGGGTGTAGTGTTCGCTATGGGTGCCGCGATCCTCATGTTCTGCGGCAAGATGATGGCCCCCGTGTTCCCAAACCGGGTCCCACAGGATTTCGACGACGCATGCAACATATTCGAGACCGGCGATAAAGGTTGGGGTTCCACCTATAGCTCACCTGGTCCCCATCAGCTGTTCCTCTGGTACGCCGCCACCTATATCTGCGCCGGAATGTTCATAAACTCGAATGTCAGTTGGTCGCTCTTCGGACTTTTCATAGTGGTGATAATCGGCAGCGGCGTCATAAGGTTCTGGCAGCTCAAGTGTGTGAAAATAATAGACCTCGTCCTGGGCGCTGTGTTTGGCGCTCTCTGGGGTATGATATGGTACTTCGTCGTCGGCCACATCGAGAAGCGCTATCATCCGCCCCTCGACCTGACCTACTTCAACGCCAACAGCGATAATGAGCAGTGCAAACTGGGGCCTCGCGCGTTTCGCTGCAAAAAGATGAAGAAGGCCTAGGCCTGAAATCCGCGGTACTGTCCACGAAAAAAGCGCGTAATTTGTCGCGCGACGGCGATCCTGGCGCCGTGCGTAGAGAACCTCCCGCTCTGCATGATATTGCCGTAGCGCGCAGTGAACCCTCCAAGAAAAGAGTTCACTGCATCCCCCAGGTTGGCCTTTCGGTATATGGAGAGATCTGCTCGCCTAAAGATTCTCTTCCCGAGCCTCCGGTTCACATAGTTGTGGAATAAGAAGATAAGTGACTTGAAGGCTTCCTTGGTCGGAACGTGCCGCGGCGAGATCACGCGCATGAAGCTGACGGCGTGTTGGCGGCAGTCGGGACAGGGGAGGGAAGCGCAGATCCCCTTCACAAGCCCAAGGCAGCGTGCTGCGTTCCGACGGTAATACTCAGGATTTATTTTCTCTGCGAAGACATGGAAGAAGCGCCACGTTGGGGGAGCCCATTTGTCAGACATGTATACATAAGGCATATAAAGAGTTTTCTCCGATTCTCCACAAGAGATAATGAACTATGTGCTGGAAGGTGGGAAAGACTTCAACGCGTCCCTCATGGAGTTGCTCTGTGCCGAGGCTGACGAAACGCACGAGACATGCCCTATCAGTGGGGGGACCCTCGCTACCGACCATGTGCGCCTAGCCTGCAGCCACACGTTCAATCCCAGTGCGATCCTCCTGGAAGTTAAGCGGCAGAAGACGACATACAGCAGCCTTGAGCGGCAGAAACTTGGAAAGTACGAACTTAAGTGTCCTTATTGCCGCGCCGTCCAGAAGGGCGTGTTGCCTTACAGGGAAGGCGACGTGAAGATAGAAGGTGTAAACTGGCCGCCTGCAAAGGTGCACAAGGGTCACAAATGTTCAGCCGTACTGAAGACAGGCAAGCGCGCCGGGCAGAGGTGCAACCGGCCAAGCGTTTGCACCCTTTGCCGTGCGCACAAGGGGAGGATGGTGGCTGCTGTGCCCTGCGAGGCCATCCTGAAAAGCGGAGGGCGGAAGGGTGAGCAGTGCGCCTGCCAGGCGCGACATAAGGCCGTCAACTCTCTCAACGAGACCGTCCTCAGACTATGCGGAAAACATATCAGGGGAAAAGATAATAGGAAGTATACGATTGTGCCTCTATAAATGGCTGCGCCGGCCCAGATAGATAAAGCCGAATTAATTGGCAGAATCCGCGCATGGCTTGCTCTGGACGAGGAGATCAAAGCCCTATCGCGGCAGGCCAAAGAGAAAAGAGCAGAGAAGCGGAAGATCACAGAGGGACTCGTCGGGATCATGCGTCACAATGAGATTGACTGCTTTGATGTTCACGACGGGAAGCTTCTCTATACGCGTAATAAAGTCAAAAAGCCTCTATCGAAGAAGCATCTGCTCGCCTCGCTCCAGAGCTACTTCCAGAATGATGTCATCAGGGCCAAGGAGGTCGGCTCGTTCATCATGAACAGTCGTGAGGAGAAAATAAAAGAAGGTATACGTCGCAAGGTCCAAAAATAAACTGAGAACATTATATAATATGAACTCGCAGTCATATTATGTCGGAACTACGCTGTCGTCTGGCGGGCAGAAGCCCCAGAAAACAGCAGACAATAGGGAGGAGGGATCGAAGCAGAAGTCCGCGATGCACATACGGACCTCTCAGTCTCGCGTCCGTGGCACGTGCAAAACGCCCGAATACCCTCCTGACGGTGTACTCAGTGATCTTTCCCTGATCGGCAAACGACACATCGCTGCCGTGTCCGTCTGCATCTACAGGATGAGGCAGTGCTATGGCAGCACGCCGTTCTTAGAGTTCCTCCTCTACAAGTACCCTGCTGACCAAAACGTGGTAGCCGACCTCTGTGTATTCCCTTTCACGAAAGGGGGCAAAGACGTTGTAGCCCGCGGGAACAAGCTAACGAGGGCCCTCACCGGGAGCTCTCTACAGCCAGAAGGATTTCTTGAGGGCGAGGACCGAGATGCTATCCTGGTTTATCGCGCGGCCGCCGTGGAGGGGAGGCCCGCGCCGCCACGCCTGCAGAGTTCCGGTAGGCTCTGGTGGGCCCTCATCGATGAAATATGCAACCACAGAACCCTGATCACCTACCCCATACACCGTTCTGTCTATCGCCTATTCTATCGGAACCCTGGCCTCGTACACGTGCCAGGCGCACCCGAGACCCCGCGGGTCGCCTACTTTGGCGCGGACGCCCGGCTCATGCCGCTCCTGACGACGCTTGGGCAGCGCACGCTGCCGACCGTCCGCTCAGCTGGACGCAGCTACGGTTTCGGATCCTTTAGAGATGCTGTCCGCTACGCAGGGTGGGCGCATGCCCACAAGGGTGCTGGCGAGGAGGGCGCGAGGGATGACGGCAAACGCAAACAGGGGGGCGTAGCCCGCGTCGCCCTCCTTATGGGCCGTATGCGTGTCGAGAAGCATTGCAGGGCGAGTCCGTGGCGGCGCGGTTTCTCATCGTCTTACCGAAATTGTGATATGAATCCGCGCCTCGACGTGCGCAGCTACGGACAACAGATAGCCCTCAGCTACCATCTGATGGATATGGCAACACTAGGTCGCAGATGGGACCCGCGGTCTGACCATTACCGTATTGAGTAGCCTTTTTTTTGGCCCATAGTATATATATGAATAAATTTCTCTCCATCCTTCTGGGGTTTGTGGTCATCAACCTCATATTCTGGGCCATACCGTTCCTGGTCCCGCGTCTCCCGGGGGAACTCATCGTGCCATACCAGCTCTGGGCGAATTCGCTGGTTGTCTTCGCGCTGGTTCTCCCACGCAACATAGGAAGTTTCTCGATGCTCTATAATGAGTAAAATTGAACGACGCTGACTTAGAGATCTCGCCATACTGCTAAAGTAAGTAATGGACAAGAAACTCTCCGCGAAATGCTGCGACCACCTACAGGCACTCAAGCAGGACCTTGCGGCCGCCATAAAGGCCGAAGATATAGGAGAGGACATAGCCTCCCGAATCCTCGAGCGCCTTTACAGCTACCGCCCCCTCGAGATCAGTAAGGCGGATCTGCAGAAGCGCAAGCGGGTCAAGAACTCCGTTCCGGTTTGTGATCGCTGCCGCGCACAACGTGCGAACGGCGAGCAGTGCACACGGCGCAGGAAGGAAGGGGGTAGGTTTTGCGGCACCCATGTCAAGGGCACACCTCACGGCGAGATAAATACAGACAGCGCGGAGTCGGCGCCCACAGAGATCCATGTCGTCGCACAGGATATCGCAGGTATCATCTACTTCATTGACGACGCAGGAAACGTGTACAATCCCCAGGATGTCCATCAGAATCTGAAAGATCCTCGCGTGATTGCTCGCTATACGCGCTCTGAGGAAGGCGTATACAAGATCGTGGACTCTTGCTAAGTATACAAGATACGCATAGTAACTTGTCTACTTCTTGTTACGCTCTTCTGGAAGGTGATCCTTTACGAAGGCAACCAGTTTGTCCAACGCTGGGCGGCAGTCGTAGAAAGAACCCACGTAGACGCCACATCCAAAGCCTGCCACGAAACTCCACATATACATAAGGGGAATATATTGTCACGGGAGTAGCGCAATGAGTCCGACGGCGCCGCTTGCCGCGCTCAGGAAATGCCACCAGGCGTGGAGGTGATAGGCACTCGACTCTTGGCATACGAGCTGATCCCCTAGCCAGCAAGCGGTTGCAGCGACGAAGAGGAAGGTATACGCGACAACAGTTTTTCTTCGCCCACGTGCGCAGATCTCCTGAAGGATTAGGCATTGGAAACCGGAGAAGACGGCGAAGAAGGCGAGAAAGTTGTCGCTCCACGAGCAGTAGATAAGCAGGAGGGGGATCACAAGGGTGCGAGGAATTCGCGGTTTTAACTCGCAGAGACTGAAGAAGCTGAGAAGCAACATCGCAATCTCGTCGATCCACTGACCAGGCCATCGTAAGGTCCCGTGCAGCGCTGCACTGCCTACCCCGACCCCCATCAGCAGCCAAGCGAGATGCGATACAGGCGTCCGTATGAACAGGATCCCGGAGAGAACATAGAAGAGACTTGTGACCGTATTGTAATACTCAGCCACCCATTCAACCTTAGCATATTTTTCTTCACAGAATCCTAGA
>Ga0114925_10000174_pt1 | contig 25086 bp, 28 predicted proteins | sample SumtaG_2_FD_87287 | JGI IMG/M metagenome (GOLD analysis project Ga0114925, IMG submission 87287) | Deep subsurface microbial communities from Indian Ocean to uncover new lineages of life (NeLLi) - Sumatra_00607 metaG | ecosystem: Environmental > Aquatic > Marine > Oceanic > Sediment | place... | reverse complement strand
TATGCCAAGCGTCCGAAATACCTTGATAGAAAATCGCTTCAATTGTTCAGGGATGCAGAACTAAGTGGAACTCAATCCAGAGCTCGGGATATTTGGATGCTTAGTTTTTACTTAGGTGGGCAAGATTTGAAAGATGTTTACTACCTGAAGAAGACAGACTATTTTAATGATAGGGTGTTCTTTACTAGACACAAGAGGCATGAGGATGGATATGAATTCGATATGCGGGTATTTGATTGCGCTAAAGACATTATAGAGCGTCTAAAGGCACCTGAGAATGATGAATACCTGTTAAAAGGCAGAAAAGACTTTACAGGGTACAATACATTTAAGAGAAACCACTACGATGAGCTTATCAATGTTCAGAAGAAGCTAGGTATAAGGTTGTCCCCTCGCGGCATTGGCAACTTAGGCTGGAAGTTGTCGAGGCACACCTTTGCCAATATTGCTAAGAGTTTGTTCCTTGAAGTGGACCTTATCCGGGAATTAATGGCCCATGAAAGAGACGATATAGACAACTACTATAAAGATCGTTATCCAGAAGAGGTTAGAGATAAGGCGCATTGGGAGATAATTAAGCCCTTAGAAGATATGGGTTAATCTCGCTACCTGCCCATGTTCGGGGTGGTGAATGAATCCTTCTACAGCTTTCGGAGCATGTTGATATCCGTTTCTGTGGTGCCAAGAGTCAGTTCCGGACGGACTTCTCAAACTCTCCACCGTTACCCCTGGAAAATCCTTTGATGTTTTGTGGTGCACGTGATGGGTATACATGTAGCGATGTTTACACCTAGTCCAGTCTTTAGATTCATTAGCCATAAGCAGCGGCAAATCATTGGTCTTTGCTCCATCTCCATGAGTAGAACCTATCAGGTTATTACCGTAAGAGAAGTACTTTCTGTGAGCAATAGAACAATCAAAGGTTATGTTTGAACAGTATTGGAAATGTGTTTTAACTACATCTGCCAAAAAGAACCCATTTGTATAGTCGTGATTACTTGGGTTGAACACAAAATGAACATCTGCTACAGTCATTAACTGTTCGAGAATGTCTACGTAGAGCTTCTTAGCTAGAAGAAAGTTATTGTACCACATACCATCAGTGTCTTGTGGTGTTCCAGAAGTAGTTTTCCTTTGTGGAGTATCGATGTGTAAAATATCATTCCCTCCCACAAACATAATCCGGTCAATATCAAACCCATGTGATTTATCAAGTATCCCTTGAACACCTTCTTTCACTCTCTTAACTGCAATCTGGTTGTTGTAGTCCTGCCCTGACTCAAAGGAAGTACACAACTTTCCTATGTGAACATCTGCCGGATCGACTACCAACAAATGCGGGTCTTTAGACCGACTACGTTTTACTTTTGGATATTTAGGGGAATAGTTAGAAAGTTCATCAATCAACACCTTTTGTAGGTCCAGCATTGATTCTTTCTTATTCTTAACGTTTATAGAGAAATGCTTTCCCTTATACCAGTAATGAGAAACACTTTCAACTGGAATACCAAGCCTTTCGCACTCCGTAATTAAAGCATCGTGATCTCCTTGGTGTGTTTTTTGGAATTTTAGAATCCTGACCTTATTCAAGGTTTCCTTATCAACTCGGTACTCACCACAGTTGTTGGTTTTAATTCCTAATTGACGACAAATGTCATCCGGTATGTTTACTTTGGTCTTCTTTCCCATAGACCTGGTTTTGGTTACTGCTCTAACTTCCCACGCATGATCTTGTTCATTCCGAAGAAGTATGCCACTAGAGACATTAGCAAGCCTTCAACAAGACCAACAATGTGGAAGTAAATTTCTTTATCTACGCTTGAAGCAAAAAAACCATAAGATAAGGTACCAATGAAAGCAACTAGAATCGCGTATCCGGTAATATCCATTAGCAAATCCTGGCCTCCGGCCTTCGCAATTTCAGCCTCTCGTTTTCTTGCGCTGTCTCGGTCTTGAACTTCCAGACTATAAATGTCCTTTTCAAACTCAAGAATCATTTCCTTGTGCTTCAAATCAAGCTCCGTGAGCAACGCATTTGCTTCAGGAGTACCTTCCTTTCCAAGAATCTCTTTTACTTCCCCTATGGCTCCCTTGAGATCGCCTTGTACAGCTTTAATTGCTAGTTCAGCAACATCTAGACCTTTATCCTTAACAACGGCCCCGGCCTTCTTCAGGAATTTGCCGAATCCGGTTTCCTTGAACGGCTTCTTTTCTTTCTTCTCTTTCCCCATTATACAGCTTGTTTAATGAACCATCTCAAAGCAATGGCATACTTCTCAGCGTCTTTATATCGGTTTGAATCCTCCTTGTTTGATCCAAAGAATGGCTCCAGAATAAGTGTCGTGGATTTTGGGTAGTACAACGCAGCCCCTCCCCGATCCTCCAATGTTCTTGCCTTGGCACCTCTGTTTTTCGATCCAAAAGTGTTGCACATTATTTCACAATATAGTTCGGCTAATTCCTTACCTTTTTTATTTGCACGATAATAGAGAGCTTCGCACCCTTCTGCATCTTCTCCGGCCGAATTAAAATGCAATTCTAACACTAGCGAGTAATCATGTTTGTTTAGTTTTTTGGCGTTTCTTTTCACCATGTTGGTATAACCACCCTTATATGTATCATAGTGGTACACATCAACAATATCTTCTAGGTATTCGCCAACTTTTGAGTTATAGAAGAACTCTGAACCAACGACTTCAGAGCTTGCTCCTGGATTATTCCTAGTGTGTCCGACCACTACAGCAACCTTCTTGACAGAAATCGCTTCCTCCGCAGCTTCTACAGCCATTTTTTCTATATCTCCCATCATCTTTCCTCCTCATTAATTACTGCTTTCTCCACATGCCCCTTGTCGATTAGGTTCAATAAAAAGCACCAGAACTTTCCATGAAGATTTAGTGTTCCTAGTTGCTTATTCTTACCTAATACATAGCTTATGGTTTGATCCGGGTCTCCAAATGGAGTTGGATCAATGATTACTTGGTCTTCTCCAACAACCTCTTCGTTGGTAGCGTGCCTCGTTTTGGTTAAAATTAGACCGAAAAAATACTTGTTCGCAACATTAGCGTGCTGATCTTTGGATAATGCCTGCCCGTGATAGTACTTCGAAAACTCATCTTTCCTTCGTCCTTTGAATTTCTTTGAACTAGCTATAATAATAGTACCAACAATCAATCCTAATAGATTGACGAATGGTGCCAACACACTAGCTAATATGTATAGTATTAGATTTATTATCATTGTCTCTACTCTCTTTCCTTTCCCTCCGGTCTTGATACATTGCAATACCTTTGTATGCTGTGTATATCGCAGCAACGGTTAGCGATATTAGCCTTAGTGGTAACTCAAAGTCGGATAGAGTTATACCCCATGCTCCGACATTAACCGCTCCTATTAAATAGTCGTGTAGTTTCATTTAAAATTTCTTTTGAGAATGTTAGGCACCTTATCAGTGAACTTGATTTCCAATAACTCTTTCTGTTCAACCTTGTTTGATTTGCTTATCTCTGATGGATAAACCGGCACCTGTACGTACCTCTCAAAGTTTAATTGGTTGTAATCGGTTACTAGTATTTCGTTTGAAAGCAAAGACTCGTAAACCAATCGGTTTGAAATGATGCTTGGTAAGTCGTTAGTTTCAAGCGTGTAGGTTCTGTTAATAGAATCCTGAATTTGTCTCTTTCGTCTTGTGCTGTCTTGGTAATTATCCGTTTCAAATTCCGGTTCAACCAACCCGAAGAATCCTTCGATGCGACTCGATTGATACCAATTCAAACCAGTAAAATCGAAATCAGAAGATTCAACGCACCCATTCATGTAAGTCTCAATTCTAACAGTTCCGTCAGCAATGGCATCAGAAAATGGGTATAATCTGTAATTGTGTGAAGTTTCAGTTTTTTCTACAGTGAGAATATTTGTCACTGTCTGGACGCTATAGCATCCCGGACCCAACAGGTTTAGTACCTTTTCCCAACTCACAACAAAACCGGAGTACAAGGGTTGTTCTGTAAAAGAAGCAAAATACTCCCCGTAAGTGTCATCATTGAGAACAGCTACTTCGAAGCCATCCTTCAACAACCTAAACTGAATAGTGTCAACACCAATCAACTTACGAGCAATGAAGCTGGAAAAATCATTTTGGTATGCCTCACCCCCCGGAAGAGCTAAAACCTTTTCGTCATAACAACACTCCCCACAACTTGTTGAAGTGATCTGCAAAACTTCTTTTGGAAATCGCAAAACGTCCGAACACACCCTGCATGACATTATTGCCAAAGGCATTGGACGGGTGTTGGATATTTGGTAACTGATCATCCCTCAGAAGATTATACTACAAATATACGAATTTGCCAAACATTATTCTGTATAATGTTATTTTACCAGAACTTTATTTGGTTCGAGCTGATTTAAAACGTCCTCCACGGTAGATTCCTCTGTGACAATTAATCCGAGGTCTTCATAAACTTTCCCATTCTCACCCTCTACTCCATCTTCGTTTAATAACGAAAGAATATCAAATGAATCACAACTTGAATAAGTGTCTTCACCGCTATAGTTTGTATAGTTAGAACCGTGTAATTTCATGTTGGCCAAGGTCTTTAAATATCCCTTCTGTGTTTCGCAAAAAACTTGCACTCCTTCATCTAGGTGTGTGAACTGATCTCCACTTTCGAGTGCTTTCTTATCTTTAATTTTCATTAATACCCGATCGCATCCTGATCGCCTCCCGCATTAAATCCAGCTATTTTGGTACTGGAATTGGTTGATAAATCTAATTTGTAAACACAATCATTGTTTGAATCAACAATAACTGCTGTTGTTAGTCCTGGTCTGGACGCAATGTGCCTAACTGCCCTCCACTCTGCTGCTGGACCTATGCCGTCTTGATCCCCAATAGTGGTGCCCGCTATCAGTTTAACAGAGTCGAAATTATCTAGGCCAGCATTATAGGTGAATTGCCTGTAGTTAGCAATGTTGAATGAGCCTTGTCCTAAACCATCAACAATTCCTAACATTGGCTCTACTCCGGTAGATTTCCCTAAAAACCCATCGAACCCGACAATGTCAAGTCCAAATATTACCCATGTCATAATAGCGGCTCCATTCCCATCTGCATTGCCCGGAGCAAGACCACTCATTACTGTGTGCGTCCAATCGTTTGGGTCTTCATAGTCTGCGCCAGTAAATTGAAGTCTTATAATGCCATTGTCTATAAGGTTTCCAAATTGCCACGCCAGATATATATCACCATTAACAAACTTCATGTCACGGATTTCCATATTTGAGTTACCACCCAATCCTTCCGCATTAACAATGTTTGTTACTAATGGTTTGAAGTCTGTTTCGTCATAACTCGCCCCATTCCATGACAAAAGAATCAGTCTTTCGTCATCTCTTCCTATTCCGGTTCCTCTCCATGTTCCTACCCAAATAAAACTCTTTCCATTTTTCTTGTTTACCGGATCAACGAGTATTTGTCTTCCAGCAGGAATGGTGTAATTGTGAATGTTTGTTTTAATAAAATCCTTGCCGTCATACCGGTACTCATACAAAGACAATGCGGCCGCTGTACTCGACCATGGTTGCATGTATATAACCGGCAACCCATTCGAAATATCCGAAGTATCAATTGCCACGTCATAAGGAGAGGCTTGAGAATCAATTGTTTTTGTCTTACCTGTTACGTGGTCTATAAGACGAATCTTGTTGTTATCCCTATCTACAAAAACGAAAATTTCGTCCTCTAAATAATGAATGCTGAATGGACTATTAAATTCTGATTGCTCTTGAACTACAGCAAAAACAGGAGAATACAGATTGGACATGTTGAACCCATCCGTCACACTTAGGTTGAATGTCAAAGGTTCAGCGGTATCATTTAAAGCATCGTCAATTCTACATGTATCAATAGCGTAGTCTTTTTTGTTTAGGGTTAAATTTCCACCATCGATCAATGTTCCCGTCATGTGGGGTATTAAATCCGGGCCAATGCCTAAAGCCTGCTGTGGAGCATCAACCCCAATTTCATCACCAGTCAGGTAGGTAATCAATCCGGCAGGGCCACCGGAGTCAGACACTGCAATTGTAAATGTAATTCCAGGAGATACAGGTAATCCATCTTCTTTGATCTCAAGAGTTGTTTCCCAAGTTCCACCGGAACCACCGGTAAATGATGGCGTTCCAGTAATGGTGAAATTGACAGCGGTTAGAGAAGCTCCTAAACGGGTTGACTCACAATACTGAGTGTCTGGGTCTAGTTGATTGACATCTGTTTCAGCTTCTACGAAAACCTGATTTCCTGATGTGCTGACTTTAGCCAAACTTTCACCTGGAACCGGGACCAACAAGTTATTTGGTGGTGGCGCGTTAAGTGATGATAATTCGGTGATGTCTGCAATTGTTCCAGAGGTTGGGTAAGCTCTTATTATTCCCCATAAGTTTGGAGGTAAAGAACCACTTGCTAAAGTGTAGGTTGCTTTTACAAGGGTGTTTTCGGTGTCGCTCAACCCTCCATCTAAATTGTTACTTGACTGATCAAAGGTTTCAATTTCACAAGTCCAATCCCCTACCGGTTGATCATAATCCCTAATGTCGCAATTGCCTGACTGAATTCTGTAATTCGTCAATACACTTCCATCTGAAACAACTGCATTTACGTGAAACTGTATTTGGTAACCGTTTAAACCGGAGTAATTACTAGTTTTCTTGTTGAGATTATCAAGAGGTTCGTTTGAGTCGAAAAATATTGTATCTGCTTCAGGTAGTGGAATGTGGTCTTCGAAGTTAAGTTTAATTCCTACAGTAAGATCATACCCCTCAACATTGAAAACGGTCATTCCATTATTGTATGTAGTTGCCCCCGTGTTTTCAAGAAATAGTTTGTTAAAAATATCTCCATCTGCAAGTTTATATCCTCTCGTTTCATCGATTGCAAACTGTTGAACACCGGAAACAGTAACCCCACTCGATAGATTGATAGGGATGGTTTGAATGTCGAACGATTCCTGAGTAGAAGAATTGAAGGCAGATACAGTAACATTAAGCTCCTCGAGTATCGCAGTGAGATCAGTATTAAGGAAGAATGGGCACTTTAACAACAAACCGTCTTCAACCCACCCCTTGTAATCAGTGTATCCAGGATTGGCCTCTGTTTGGTCATGAGGAATAATTTTGAAGTCTGGTTCGTTAGGAAAGAAAAGATCAGGAATGTCGTTGTCAAACAGAAAGTTGTCCGAATCTATTAATAAGGGCACTCTATCTGCTGACTCGTTATCCAGCGCATCGTTTTGAATTATCAGCCAAAGTGCAAATTCTTTGTCATCTCCAAGTAGTGCTTGTTGGGCTGCCGAATAAGTTATCTCACAGTCCACTTGAATCTCCAAAGGGCTGATTTGTAGTAGCTCTAAATTGTTAATTATTGTTGAGCTAACCGGTGGCTGTCCTTGGCTAACCAGTTTGCTGTCAAAAACAAAATTCTCTTCAAAAGTTGTTGTTAGGTTCTGGTACTCGTCAGGATCAGGGAGCTTACCAACACATAGAACGGCTTTTGTAGTGGCCGAGAACGGAGAATCACCATTAACAATTCTAAAAGAAACGGCTGTTGTGCTCTTGGCATTTATCCCGGAAATTGCTTGCGCAGTTACTGTATCGGTGTAGGTGAGTGTTGTTCTAAAGTAGTTATTGTTTTGGCCGTTGTACCTCTCATTAAACCATCCTACCGATCCGAGGTTTTCCGAGTCAACGGCACTCTTAATCGTATTGGGATTGCTTAGGGCTCTCATTGAATCAGCTTTCAACGTGTATTTCAGCGTACTAGCACCAGCAAACAAAGCGGGAGGCGTTAATTGGTTGGGATCAATAACGTCACCATCTTGGTAAAATGGTATAATAAAATCATGAACAACTCTAAATCTTTGAATCTCAAGAAAGTCCCCAAACTCACCCACAAAGTTTACCTTGCACGATCCGGTTAAATTAGACTCTTCTAATCCATTCCATTGCATCGCTACAGGCGTTGTATCTCTTCCTCCAAACGGGCCGGTTCCTACCCCGTCAGCGTACCATTGTTGTAATGCCCCATCAAGTAGAGAATTATAGGAGGCTGTGGCATCATTTGGAATTAATCCGAAGTTCCACTGAAACCCAGTCTGTGGAGTCTTACCATACATAGCCGCCCCTGTGTAATTCTGCGGGGCTAATGGTGGATCACCATCGAATCTCATTTCAAGGTCAGTAACATTGGTTATTGTGTATCCAGAAAAAATGGTAACCGGCGCACCAACAGCGGGAAACTGGATAAAGTCTACCACATCACCAATGTAAAAACCGTCATTAACAAAACTCCCTGTACTCTGTGTTACTACAGTACCATCAATATCAAAAGCATTAAAGGCATTTGCGGTAGACTCCCAAGAAATATCTACTTCATGGGTAGCCTGTATCCTTGCTCCAATTGTTCCAACAAGGTTAAATGTGAAATCTAGTGGGTTATCTGTCCAGTTCTCACCGTTTACAATCTGTGACCTGAATTCTCTTTTGGTTACTATTGAAGCCATAATTACTCTGGATTGCTAGGTGTTACTTTTGAAATCATGTTTTGAACCTCCACTAACAAACACCCCAGTTTTTCCGGGTCACCAACTGCTTTCATTGCCTGATCCTTAAGTGAATGGAAAGCTGCTTTTTGCTCCTCGGATAAAGAACTGTTACTAATCTGATTATTAGAGTTTTCTAGCTCTTTCTGCAAACCATTTTTAATGGAGTTCATGAAAGGTCTTAAGTTTTTTGCTGCGTCATCGAAATTCATCATGGCTCTATTAGTGTTTGTTTTAGGTTTCTGGTAAATATTTCTTGCACCCGATAGGTGGCAATAGCAAAGTCTTTATCCATTTGATACTGTAGGGATAATATTTTGCCTTGGGCACCTTGGTTCGTGGTGAAGTATGAGTTATTCAAGACTTTAAGGAGGTCTGAAAATCCAAATGGTATTTTGATGTCTTGGAATACTCGGTACTGACCTGCGTAGTTGTTACCCACAAAGCTCTTCTCAACATGGAAGTTTTCATATAGGTATCTTGCGCTCCACTTATCCCTGTGGTTAGCATCTAGTTTGTTCGAATTATTTAGGCGCATTAACCTAGGGGTAGATATCATTTCCTTTTCGAACAATAACATCCCAACCCTTCTGGTTACTTCGCTTGCTTGGTCTGAACTGAAGCCTATAAATTCAACTAGTTCATCTATAGCTCCAAGTAGAGTAGCTAAAAACTTCTCTGTGTTGTTTAATTCGTTCTTTCGATTAGCTAGTCCGACAGGTATTCTTACAGAATCTAAACCTTTTAAAGTTTGAAACTGTGGATTATCTACCGTAATTGCCGATTCTATAACCTCAAAGGCAGTTCCTTTGTAGTTCTGCCTAGTATAGATGTCTGATTCATCTTGAGCGAAGGTGATTAATGTTCGAGCGTTGTGTTCGTCAGCATTGTATCTGATCTCTTCGTTTAGCACATCTGGAACACTGAACGTTGAATTTATCGTCCAGAAATTGCTAATGAGCGCGTGGTGTTCTATTCTTCCATCGATTACAGCAACCTTTGCATAACAGCAGGTATTAATCAACTCCACCATTTCCGAAACGGTATACCCAAAGTCTCCGGCACTGGGTATTCCTAATCCGGGTTGATTAATGATGAAATCCGAAAGTATTTGATCAACAAGCCCATTTAAATCAACACTGTTTTTCGAAGGGAAGTAAACCAAGTCGTTCAATTCCTGTATTGAGGTGTTGTATTGGTATCCAAGTTTTTGAAACCCTCTTTCTAAAAGAGTTTTCACTTTGATAGCCTTGTGATATTTGACTGGGCTAATCAAGGTCTTCCGCAGGTTGTTGGCTATGATAATAATGTAGGTAAATAGCAGCCCCCAATAAATAAGCCTAATGATGGTTAGCGCGACTCCCTGCGCAGCAGCAGCAGGAGCAGCCGTTGCACTTGAAGCTGCATTTGCTGTTACGTTGGTGGTGTCCGTACTTAAAGCGCGAATCTCAGAGGCTAACTTTTCAATCATAATGAAGTTTGCAAGATTCAATAATGCCGTTTCTAACAGACTTCTGTTAGGTTCGGTTAAATACGGAACAGACAAGAAATCAGAATCCGTTATTAATCCTTCTGAATAAAGTAACTGATAACTAATTGCCTTAGCGCGTTCATCTAGTTCCGTAAGCCCAGAACCCTTAAACACTTTTGCAAAAGCACTGACAGGGCTTTCTATTCTAAACTCATCTCTAAGATCAACAGCCCCATCAAATACATTTAATGAGTTGTTCTCGTCTTCCTGTATTATGGAGAATTTTGGCCCCTCAAATATCCCAGTGGTTGAACCGTCTTGCCCTCCCGCAATCCAATTGATTAAAGTTTGTGCCTCTTCATTGGCAAACTCAAAAGCGTCTGTGTTTATCTCAATTGCTTGGGGGTTGTTACCGTCAAAGGTTGCATTAATGGCCAACCCTTCCCATCCAACAGGAGCGTTAACAAATTGGTTGTCTATTTTGAATTTCAGAGAACTTGCCATTACCAATTAGTTTTTTTAGCCTTAATCGCTTCGGTGTTTTTTCTTAGTGCTTCCACCATTGCGTCAGTAGTTCCAAACATTACTTTGCGGAATGTCTTTGGACTTACCGGTGTCTTGCTGTCAAAGTTTCCAGTAATAAGCGTAGCGAGTTGCTGCATACTACTATCCGGGATAATTGCTTGTCCCCCGCTTGCAGCCCTTAACCCAGGGAACGCGTTCATAGGTAGCAACAACCCTTTGTTGTACAGGTTTGCAACTCTTGCTAGTGTTTCGTTATCCATGCTATCCGGAATAAGTGAATTGTCCTTAGCAGGAACAACTCTTTCGTAAGGGTGAAGGATAGCATTAAAGCCGCCTTTTCCATCTATACCTCTCCCTTGTGGCCCTGTGTTCTCTGTTCCTTCGTAAAACGCAGGTGTTCCGGGTAATGGAAGCGCACTAACTGCGGTTATTACTTGTAGCACGTCTGAACTAGCTCCTGCCGCAGCCACTGGTTGAGGCTGACCTAGCTTAAGTCGCTCAACAAGACTCGTGAGAGCTGCAATCGATGCTTCGAATATTAGTTTTCTTTTTTCTTGGGTTGCTCTTTTGTCCTCTAGGTCGGATATTTTCTTTTCTTCCTCAGCTAAAGATTCCTTTGCGTCTAGTTGTCCTTTTGCTGCTTGCTCCTGGAATGTTGCTAATCGCTGTTGTCTTCTTTCTGACTCCTCGTCAATTTCACCTATTTTCAGATCAATAGAGGCTTCTTGAATTGTTTCTAGTTGACTCAATATGCCCCTAGCCAACTCCTTAAAAGCATCTTCTCTCTCTGCAAGATTTTTCAACCACTCTTCCTGCTCCTTTTTTATTCTTTCTCTTTCCTTTTGGTGCGCCTTCTCTTGTTCATCGCTAACCCTAAGAAGGGCACTTATCAGGGTTGAGCCTTGCTCCTCTGCTCTTTCAGTATCAATTAATTCCGGTGAAAGAATTTCCACTTCTTCTAATTCTAAAGCAGCAATTTCATCACGAATATTCAGTTCTTCTTCTAGTAATTTTATCTTCTGAGAAGTGAGGAATATTTCATTTGAAAGAGTTTTAACCCTAGCTGAATTCAGGTCTTTTTCAGAACTCACCGCTTGATCTCGATCCTTTTTTAACTCAGAAAGTTGGTTTCGTAATTTTTCAAGCCCTCTTAATGTCTTTTTATTCGCGCCTTCGGTTTCTTCTCCGGATTGCTTCGCGGCTTCTCCTAGGTTTTTGAAACTAGCTGTTGCTGCATCAATTAGATTAGGGGCTTCTCCTGATGTTTCAAGAAGTTTAGCAAGTGCCTCTTCTGACTCAATGTATCCATCTTGAAGTCTTTTAAGTATCTCTTGTTTTTGGCCTTCCGTGATCGTATTGAACAATACTCTTTGTGAAAGGGATAACTTACTTAGGTTTCCAGTTTGAAGAGCTGTAATTGTCTTTATTCTGTTTTGCTGATCTTCCTGAAGGTTGTTAATAGCAGTTTGCCTAACTGCTAATCGAAGGCGTTCTTTCGATTCAAGGTTAAATTGTTTTTGAATGGCTGTTAAGTCCTCAAGTGTTGTCTTTTCATCTAATAACGATGGTAAATACTCCCCATACTCTTTATTAATGTCGTTCATTATTTCCTTTCTTTGAGCGAAAGGAATGTTGCTGTTTTTCAATATGTCAATACTTCTGTTGAACTGGGCATTAAACTCTATTTGGTCGCTGATTACATCCTGGACTGTTTTTCTTCCACCACTCAGAAGGTTTAAAAATTCGGTGGCGAACTCAATAGCACCACCTAATATCTGGGCGAAAACTCCCTCACCATTCTCTAAACTTAGAACAAAACCTTCCCAAGCAGAATCTAACAACTTCAGCTTTCCATCTAATGTGTCTAGTTGAGTCTCAGCAACTCTTTCAGCTGTACCACCTGCGTTGTCAAGAGCCTCTTCTAGGTCTTTAGTGGCCGATAGGTTTTTAGATAGCACTGTAGCAGATACGGCCGCACGTTTCCCAAATTCATCGTTAGCTGCTGTTAACTTATCCTGTGAATTAACTATCTCCTCTAATATCTCATCGTAAGATTTGCCCTGTTTGGCTGACTCAATAAAGATGTTTCGAAGTGCTGTTGCTGAAGAACTAGCATCTATTCCGGAATCGGATAGTTTACCAAGCAACGCAAGGAGTCGGTTAAATGAAATACCGGCAGTGTTAGCCGCTCCTGAAACAATTGGTAAAGCGGCCTGTAGTTTTTCGAAGTCAAGTGCTGTTTTTTGTGTTGACGCACTTAATGAGTCTAAAATTTTGGGAGCATCTTGTGCAGAAAAATCATCGAACGAATTAACCATTGCCCCTACCAAAGTGGCTGTATCTTCAAGGCTTGCATTTAATGCAATAGAGCCGCTAATGGTTGGTTCAGTTAGATTTAGTATTTGTGCCTGAGTAAACCCTAGTCTGGAGTAAGCTATTTGAAGTTTTGTAACATCTGTAGCAGTTACCGCAGTTGTTGATCCCAATCTTTTAGCGTCATCTGTTAGGGCTTGTATCTGACCCCTGTTTTTATCTAAAACCCCGGCAAGTTCAGCGTTTGCCTTGTCAAAGTTCTTGATTATGGAGAAGCCGCTTTTCAAGGCGCGTCCAAATCCTCTAATTAATGTTGCTGCGCCCACCACCCGCAAACCAAGGGACCTGAATTCAGACCTTAAACCCTTTAAAGCACCTGAGTAATTACCAACATTTCTTTGAGATTGGCCTACTGTTTTGTCAATGCCTTTGAGTCGAGAATCAAGGGCTTTCACTTGCTTTAATAAAGCTCTACCCTCTTTTGTGTTTTCTTTGTTTTGAGCTGCGAGGTTTTTGTATTCATTCCTGAGCGAGATTAATCTTTTACTCAGCTTCTGATACTCACTGATTAAGCCCAACTGCTCCCGGGCAAGTTCTTTATTTGCCTTTTTTTGCTCTCTAAGCCGCTCACTTAATACGGCATTTGATTTGGCTTGTTCGGAGGTGGATTGTTTTAAACGCTCATTGAGCCGTATCTTTTCCTTGGCGAGTTTGTTTGTCTCTTTAAACGCTACTTCGATTTTATCAAATTCATCATTTGCCTTCTTGAGCCCGCTAATGGATTTGAAATCAAAACCTTCTTTTACCTTTGTTGAATTCTTAGCAATAGAGACAAGTGACGCGTCAAACAGGTCTAGTAATTTTATCCCCTGCTTTATTTCTTCCGCTGGAATTAACTTGTCTCCGAATAAGTCCTTTCTCTCTACTCTATTAGCCATTGCTCATTCGCTTTAGGTAACTATGGTATTGTGCTACAGTGATCTCCTGTGCATTTATCCCCCTCTTCATGAATCTTTCTATCTCCACCACGTTCTCCCTAAACCGGTCAACGAATTCTCGTTCCTCAGTTCTTTTAATTGAATCCTCCAAGATTTCAATCTGGGTTAGGAACACCCTTTTTCTGCTTATGATGTACTTACATCGGAGTGAGTGCAGCTTCTCCTTCTTCTTAAGCAAAGCGATAAACTCGGATGAAAGACCTATTTCTTTTATGAACTCGTCATAAATTTTAGTCCACACATCTTGGAGCTCTTCATCTGATGGTTTCCCTTCCTTTATTAACAAGGTTAAGTCCGCAGTCTTGTGAATCTTGTCCCAAATGATTTGGGGTAGATTATCAATACCTGTGTAGGTTCTATGCTGCGAGTGCTTCCTTGATAATAATCGGGGCCATCTCATTGCGTATTCTGTCTATTAGCATTTGTAAACTCTCGTCTTGAAGCCCTAAAATTGCTTCGCCCCAGGTGTCGGCAAGATCACCGTCTGCCTTTCTGGTGTCCGCGTCTATCTCGAAAAATGTTCTAGTTATTTTCAACCGAAACGATCGATAAAACGCTCCTGTGTCTTTCAATGTAACCCGGTCAGTAGGCTGATTCTTTGCCTCTTTTAGGATTTCGGTAAACGTGGCGTAAACCTTCCCCCCAATAGCGAACTCAGAACGCAGCTTCCTGCCCAAGCCATCCTCTCCTTTTTCAAAGAGTTGCCTTTGTCTTACTAAGTCTAAAATGAAGTCCCTAAACTCCGGCCTCGCTAGAATCTGATCCAGAACTTGATTTGGATCGATTTTTAGTAGATTTTCGAGAACTTGCCTTAGTCTTTGGGTCATCTTTAGCTTTCATTTGCTTCTGATAAACCTTGTAGATTTCCTCAATAGAACCTCCGGAGAGCTTGCCGCTGTATTTAGCGACAAACTCCTCTTTGGTCATGTGTGGTGCATCCCCAGGTCTAACAGACATGTTGTCACATATCTTCATCTTATGGGATTGTTACAGTGAATGCTTCTTTCGTTACGTATGTCGAACTCAACACAGAAATAGCTAGCACATCAGAAGATGTCTGCGCTGGAAAAGTCAACGTGTAACTTCCTGGATTAATAGTGCTTTCAACAAGTGTTGAAGGGACAACTGCCAACTGCGTAGTTTGGTTGAAAACTGATAAGTCTGCGATAACTACCCCTTGAGCTTTGATCGGGTTTTTAGCACTTCCGAAACAGGTTACTAGGTCAAATGTGGCTTCAGTGGTAGAAGTAGCTGTCTCGTTGTCAGCAGTGACTTCAATTAGACCATCATAATCGAGCAGGTCAATTCCGATATCAGAAGCAGAAACGAGACCTAAATCTCCATCGCACTCTGTTCTGTGCCATTCCCATCGAGCAGCAACTTTTGCAATAGTTGTGTCGGTTGCTCTCATGTAGAGCGGGTAGAAAGTGTTTTTGGCTACTCGAATAGGTCTCAAAAAACCATCCTCGCTAGTGTTTCCGATAAGGTTACCATCAAGGTCAACAATGAAAACACCCAGATCGATGCACTTGTACCCATCATACTTTCCAGAAATAGAAGGGTCTGCCCCTACGTGCCAACCCGCAAATGTTGCGGTTCCATCTTGAACAAAGATGTTTGCACCGGAATTCAGTGATTCAAAAATAGGGTCGTTACGTAGTTCCTCTACGTTGTCGAACAACAAAGAAGGGAAGTACCTTTTACTGTTGTCTGTGTTGGTTAATGCTGCATCCCAGAACGCTTGGTTCAGGTCCACAGATAAATCAATTTTGTTAATGCTTCCATCGTTTGCGAAGTATGGTACATAAATAGCCTTTCTAGCTACCTTAACTACCGGTGTGCAATTTGGTGCGCCCGTACTCCTCAATCCAATCTCGCATGCGCATGCTTTTGACATTTTTTTAGGTTTTAGTTATTATTTGGTTTTTAGGTTTTGCATTTGTTACATGTCACGTATACCGGAAGTCGAGGGGTGATTTCGACTCCTGAATAATTCATATCTAGTTCACCTTCATTTAGGTCTTCTTTACCAAGTATGTAAACCTGAAAATCTTGGTGTGTAATTGTATCTCCTTTGTCCACGATCTTGCCAACTCCGAACTTTCTATCAATGCCACGGATAGACTTAAATTCTCTGGCTAACTTGATAAGTGGTTTTGAAATATTGGTGTAGATGTCTTCGATAATCCAGTCCTTTAGGTTTGTTTCCATTATGAAGAACAGTCGAATCTTAGCCGTGTATTCATAGATCGAATCAATTGGCTCCTCTTCTTCAACAGTAGGCTCCATGAGCCACGCTTTTAGGGGTTCCTTTAGATTATCATCTTGAGTGTCTTCTTGGTTAAATCGGTATACCGTTCCAGCAGTGAAATGAATGAGCTGTGTTTGGTACTCTGTACCTGTTGGCAACACCGTAAACATTACGGTAATCACTTTTCCATCTACTTTGGTTACCTCGTAATTAACACCATCAATTCGAATAGACTGGCATGGTGCAACAAATAGTGTGTCGCATACCTCAATATCTGCTGTACCATCCCCATTATCGGTAATGGAAATAATTTCGCTACTGCGTCTCCATGTAGCAAAAAAATCAGTCAATATTTGTACAATGTCAGTCATAATAGGCAGCTATTGCCGCATCGATGGTTAGTTTGATTTCGATTATTAGATTAGCTTGATTAATGTCTAGCGAATGGGTGTCGATTATCGTCTGCAAGCTTGGGTCTTCCACCACTTGGTCGATTTCTCTCGCTGCACTTCTCCAACGCCCCAATGAAACCTCAAATCGAACATTCTTAAACATAGCATCCAGCTTGGCACGGACATCTTCACTTACTTCAGGGTCTGTTATTTTTTTTCCAAGAATAATCAACCTAGCATCCATCGTGTAAGCAAAGTCCTTACCCGCCTTTTCTCTATCAGGGTATCTTCCTTTCTCACCACTAATCAGTATTTGTTCGAGTTCATCACCTGTGATTTCGATATAATCAGGTCCAGGAGACGTTTCGGACCAAACCTCTGGCTCCTTATACTCATGAGGAAGTAGTACTACATGAGTAGCAACATCATAATGTATGTATCTCCAAAGCTTCATTATGGTGTTTTAGGTATTTGCTCACAGGTTAATTCAGCCTGATAGATAGCAGCTTCATCGTTTGCGCTACTAGATGTCCAATCCAGCTCAATCGTGTAAGACTGGCCTCCTGTCAATGTGGTGTTGAATTGCGGGCACTCAGTGTATCGTTGATTAGTACTCGTGTTGGCACTACCAATCACCGAGCCGCCAGAGATTACGTTAAGAACAATTCCAGGCCCTCCAGTGTCTTGTGGCTCCATTGCAAGCTCAGGATTAAAGAATTCATCCACTACCACGGCTCCTTGCATTACTCTTAGCCGGTATAGGAAATCCTGCCCTCCATCATTGTAGGACCACACAAACCCGGAACTAATCACATAGTTGTCGGTTGTTTCTGGATCAACGGCTAGCGTTTGGTAGTTTTCGTACGTATTCGCTTGTTGGTTAATCAATCCCACGGTAGTTTGTCCGGGTCGTGATGTGGTACTTTTCTCTGACTTGTAATAGGGATTAGTAACTACTGGATTCAATGGGTCTGAGTTGTCCACGAATTGACCAGAAACTGAATCCACTTTAGCTGACAATCGATCCTGAATTTCCTGATTTCCGTACTCCCAGACTCCAGATTGGTAGATGTAGACACCCTTGAGTCTTCTGTTGATCAGCCAAACCCCCTGAGAGTTATACACAACAGCGATATCACCTTCATTTGCAGTAGGTGCAACTGTTGTGGTTAAATCAGTATAATTGGTTGCGGTATACTTAATCACTTTGCTTGATGGCGAGGTATCAAGCCCTGTTCTATCTGGCCTTCGAACACTCATCGCTTCAAAACCAGATTAAATGTTACTGTTCCGGATGAAACACCAGTTGCGTTATACACGATTCTCATGTAAAGGAATGCTAAACGATTATCCTCATATGACTCATCGAGCGGAATGTTCTCTGCATTGTTGAAGTAACTAGTCCATGTCGAACCATCATTCGAAACCTCAATTGTGTAATTCGGATTACCACCAGTAGTGTTATCTTCCACTTGGAAGCTCCACACATGGTTAAAGCAAACCTCTTGCGTGTCTGTAGTGAAATCCGATGTCCCGTCATAGTTTACCACAGGCGTACCGCCAACAGAAAAATTTATTTTAATCGGCTTACTCATATCACTGAGGAATAGCTATAACCCTTTGCCTGCCCATCAAACTCAGGGTAAACATCATGGTTATAGCACATGAACTTTTGAATAGCTTGATAGCTGATTATCGCTTGGTTTAGTTTCTGCTCTGCATCTCGTCCGACTTGCTTATCAGACAGCATGTCACTCGCAGCCACCTTCTTCCTGGTAAGCCCCACCGGGGTTTGTTGGTTCCCCAATTGAGGTAAGTAGTTGAAGTAGATGAATCCCTTCAGCATTTCCTTAATACCTTCGGACTGAAGTAGCTCCTCGCACCATCTTGACTCGTAGTCATACTCCCAAATCCCCTTCCAACAGCAGTACTTTATCTGGACTGTCTTGCAGAATGGATTGAAGACTTCTAAAAATCGTGGGCTTTGAGGTACACCATCTACCAGGTCAGCCACGTACAGATCGTAGAGCTCTGACCCAAATAATTGACAAAGGATTAGCGGCTCGAACTTATCAATGTAGCTTTGAAGCTGATTGTATTTGTCGAGTGGCAAGGCGTGAAAGCCTGTTCTGAAATCATCTGTCGTTAATAATGGCATTCCCGTTATTCATTTGGGCTATCGCCCAATGTCTCGCTTTCGTTATCCAGTTTTTTTTTTGGCTCCGAATCCTTCTCGGATTTGCAGTAACCATCTTTTACAAGGCGTTGTGCGTGTCTTTCCTCCAAGTCCCGAATCTCGCCTTTACCAATCCCCGAAGGGTGGTCTTTAATGAATTCAACTATCATTGTTTGAATGGTTTAAAAAGCCAAGCCCCTAGTGGGGCCTAGCTTAGGTTTTGGTTAGGTTGAAGGTTACGGCTTAGTAATAGCAGTGATTGCAGTTGCAACATCAGAACACTTCATGAAAGCGTTTTGGTTGTTAACATCAACTAATAGGTTAAGTCTAGCTCTTCCTTTCATTGTTACTAATTCACTTTCGAAGTTGTCTCTGTTCTCAAATGCCATGTCGATTGTTACTTGTCTTCGATCAAGCATCTCTCCTTTCATCGAGTCAAGTACATACAAAGTGTTTTGAGGTACTAATGGAGACCAAACGACTTGCATTCCGTTAACAGTTGGATTGCCATTAACATCTCGTGCTACCCTTGTGTCTAAGTAGTTGTTATCAAGGTCTTTTAACGACTCAACAAACTTGAACCAATCCACTTTATTTAGAATAACAGTGTTTGGATCATAGGAATTCTGCTGTCCAAGCTCAATAATCTGAGTCTGCATAGCAGCAATCAAGTCGATGTAGTTAGCAGCTTGAATGCAAGCCGAAACGTCTGCAACTGGATTTACAGCACTAAACTCAGACGAGTACGAGTCAATAGAGAACATTTCGTTACCCGTTCCAGTTCCAAGAAGAACTTGTTGATCAATTCGAAGCGCAAGAGACTCGTTGAGTAAACGATCAATTCTTGATCGCATGAACGGATAGTCTTCCACAAAATCGATACAGAACTCGATCATATCTTTCACAACCACTGTTGAAATGGTGCGAACGATGATGGTTTCTTTTGTGTTCGATGTTACTGGTGAGCAGATTGCAACATTTTGAGCATCACGAACAACGGTTTCTTGTTCTGGATACTTGTAAAACTCTGTACTCAACGGAGTAACAGGGAACAAACTCCTGAATCTTGGCATCCGAACCGGGATGTCCGTAATAGACTGACGCATTTGCGCGAAGTCTTCTCCAAGTGTAATATCTCCATATCCTTGTGTCGCTTTCAACGCAATCTCCATGGAAACTGTTCCTTTTCGTTTTGCGATAGCTTCACGCTTGGACTCAAACAACTCCTTTAGAGTGTCTGGTTTTTCGGTTTCTCCTTTTGCTTCTTCTAAGGCTGCCTTGATTTGGATTGAATGAAGATTCAAATCCTTTATAGCTGCATCTAACTCGGCTTTTAATGTTTTAATTTCTTCTGAATCAGGAGCATTGTTTTTAAGCTCCTCAATTTGACCATCGTAATGGCCTTTAAGAGACTCAATTGCGGCCTCTGTTTTTTCTGTGTGATAGTCTGCCAACTCGACAGCACTGAAATCTTTCATTTCTTCACCGGTCAACTTCTTGAAGTTACCGGCCTCATCTTTCCACGGTTTCATTTTAAATTAGCTTTGGTTTTGGTTGGTTAATAGAGTTAGGTAGAACTCCTTCATATGGTCGGAGTGCTCCTGCGGCTCCGGGGTTAGAGTGCCGGTAATTGGCGGCTCAATGCTTTTAGGTGTATTTTGGATGGTTGGTGTTAGTTCGTTTGAACCTCGAATGACTGCGCTGAATTCAATTAATTTCGCTTCTTTGATCGCCCAGAAAAAGCCTTGTTCCTCAGCCTTGTCACGATTACCAATATCATTAATGTGGTCATTCCAAATCTTGAATTCCTCCTTCGCTTCAGCATCATTTACAGCTAGGTCAAGTTTGACGTACTGCATGCCTACGCTGTGCTGTTTGATCAATCCATTTAGGTACTGATCGAAAATCATCTTGTTGTAATCCTGTAGAATCTCTGTATCAGACAGAAGTGCTTGAGTCTCACCTTTAAGATTAACCCCCAGGTCAGCCCACTGAATAGCCTGTTCATAGACTTTCAGCGGGCGGCCAACCTGAGCGGTTAGTTGGTGAACGTGATCATGGAGGTGTAAAATTTCTGACTGACGTTCTTTAATGGACTTGGAAAAGAGTCCTTTAATGTGAACATCGTCATGAGAGTCTAGCCAGTTATACGTATTCGCTACAACGGTCCGGGTAATTTTACCCAAAGACAGGTCATCTTCAAAATCAGTTTGAAGTGCCTTGCTTGCGAACTCATTAGAACCAGATAGAACTACCGCATCAGCATGTTTGATCGCAGCTTTCTTGATCCGAATGTGGTCGGCTTTCCTCTCTATTAAGTTTCTTAGGTGGTCGTTCATCCTTTGTCACAATCTCACTCTCCTTGATCACGACCCGTTTAGTCTCAATGGACTTCCTAAGTGCCTCCAGATTGACTTTTCTTTCTTTTTTCATGTCAAAACAATCTTTGGCTTTCTGCAATATTACGAAATAATATTTTGCAAATCAATCAAAATCAGAATTTTATTTTGTAAAAATTGTATCTTTGTGAATGTAACCTGCCATTTATTTGGCAAACTGTAACCAAAACCAAATTTTATTCTACCATGGGAATATGGTCAACTCTATTCGGCAGACGTAGCCTAAATCCGTTCGCTCAAAGTTTCTCTTATCTACTCGGGCAAAAAACAGAACAGTGGATTGATACCAACAACTCAAGATTAATGTATGACACCATACCGCCATTCAAGACAGCGGTAACCAGAAAGGCTTCAATGGCAGCCACAGGAAAATGGGTTGTTGAAGATTTGGATGGTGAACTTCAAGATGACCAAAGGGCAAGAGATGCTGTGGCACTTCTAAATAATCCCAACCCTGTTCAGACAGGGAAACAATGGTTGAAACAGAATAGAAAACAATACTACGTTTACGCTAATTCATTCATATACGCTAATCGGGGCCTTATATCTAATCAGCTTCCAGTAACTCTTTCAAATCTCCCGGCAGGTGATATTCAGGTTACGCTATCTGGAAAACTTTATGATCAGACCAATATTGAAGATATAATCCTTGGATACAAGTTGCCTCAAGGAAACAATCAAACAAGGGTATTCGAAACTAAGGACGTGCTACTCCTTGCTGATTGTGATCTGGACAACCCAATACTTGGGGAATCGATTACTAAAGCTCTGAGATACCCATTGTCAAATGTTGATGGTGCTTATAGGTCCAGGAATGTACTGATTAATCAGCGTGGAGCTCATGGGGTTTTGTTTGGAAAAAGTAAAGATGGTGATGGGGGATTGCCGTTTAGCAATACAGAACAGAAAAACATATCGAAACAGTATGTAAAAGACTTTGGGACAAAGGAAGGCCAGGTTCCTATAATGATGAATGAGGGCGAGGTTGGTTTTATTAAGCTCTCTATCCCTGTTGACGAATTGAGACTGTTTGAAGAGGTTGAGTCTGGGTACATTGATTTTCTGGATATGCTTGGGTTAAACATCAACATATCACCAAGAGCCAAGGGCACCACCTTCGAAAATCTGAAACAGGGGTTAATTATGGCATACAACGACACCATTATTCCCGAAGGAGAAGATTTAGCCCAAGGGCTGACAACCTTCCTTGGATTAGATCAACAGAACAGAAGGCTAAGGTTGAGTTATGACCACTTAGCGATACTACAGAAGAACAAGAAGGAGCAATCAGAGGTACTTCTTAACGCTTCAAGGTCGATTAATCAACTAGGATCGGCAGGAGCGCAATCATTGGAAGAGCAGTCAAACGCTATTGCTGAAGCATTAGGCACATTACCAGGGTAGTCATGTATGGATATTTCAAGTAAATATCTGCCATTATTCAAACTACTTCACAACGAATCAGAAGAGGTTGATATTGCCATTGTTACTGGTGGCCGATTCAGTGGGAAATCTTGGGGAGTTGGAATGTTTAGTGCTGAGGCATTTATTCAGTACGATTGGAGAACACTTTATACAAGATTCACGAACGTATCCACACAGGACTCTATTATTCCTGAGTTCAAAAGTAAATTAGATTTATTGGGGTACGACCATTGCGCTAAAATCACACGTAACAGGGTAGAGTCATTGGTTGGTGAAGGTTTGGTTTCTTTTAAGGGAATGAAGACAGGAGCTAGTAATCAAACAGCTAACCTAAAGTCCCTTTCCGGCTTTAATTGCCTTATCGTAGATGAAGCAGAGGAGATACCCGACTACGAAACATTTGAGCGTGTATACTTCTCCATTTGTTCTAATGAGAAACGAAATCTATGTGTTCTAATACTTAACCCAGCATCTAAGGAGCATTGGATATTTCAGGAGTTATTCGAGAAGCGTGGTGTTCCAGAAGGTCACAACGGAATAGTTGATAATATCCTTTACATACATACCTCCTATTTAGATGTAGACCCTTCAGTTATTCCGGATAACATCTTGAAGGAATATGAACGAATGAAGATTGAAGACCCGGAGAAATACCGGCACATCATCTTAGGAGGATGGTTAGAGAATCCTGAAGGGGTTGTTTACCCTAAAAGGCAGCTTAATTGGTTTGATGAAGAAGACTTTGACCCCAAAAAGGTCGAAGGTGTAGCTTCTTACATTGATATAGCTGACCAAGGGAATGACTACCTGTGTATGCCTGTTGGTCAGATAATTGGTAAAGAGGTGTTTATCACTGATGTTGTTTACTCACAAGAAGAAGAGGACGTTACCATGCCTATGGTTGTGGATATGATAAACAGGTTCGGCATTCAATACGTTCGAGTGGAAAGTAATAACCAAGGATATGGTTACGCTAGACGCTTAAGGGAAGAAGATCATGAAGCCTCTATTATGACCATCGTTTCGAAGTCTAACAAACATACCAGAATAATTATGGAGGCCGGTTTTGTTCTTCGCCATTTTAGATTCAAAAGACAGTATGATCCAAATAGTCCTTACGGGAAATTTATCAAGCACTTAACCCATTACATGAAAGACGATTCACTTAACAAGAGTGTGGTTAAGGATGCTATTGACGCTACTTCTGGACTTTCTCGTTGGACTCGTTCGACTCTTGGGCACCTTTTTGACTACTCTCAACAAATCGAAGGGGAGGCGGCTTTATCGGATCGCCACCAGTAGTGACATCTAGTTTATCCGGCTCATTGAGTCCTAACATCTTTGCCTGAGCTTCTACGGCCTTTATGTATGCTTGAGTATTGGGTTGGCCGCTGTTGTTTGGGACTAAACTCATCTCCTTAGCTCTTTCCAAGTCATTAATTAAGGACTCCCTTGTTATTTCAGTCTTTTCGGATAGTTCTTTTCGCTTTTCTGCAATGTATTCTTGTATTCGGGCATTTTCGGTCAGTCTTCTGAATGACTTGTCAGCAGATTCATATTCTGAATTCGGATAAATTTCCATGTACGCCTGGGTGCCGTTCTCTCCATTGGATAACCACACATCAATCACTCGTTTGTGTTTGGCTATCGTCTTCTCGCTTACTTTCTTCTCTTCCATCTCTCTTCACAAATAAGCACATTAATTTACGTAAAATTCTTCAAACGTGCAAGTTATCAGTTCATTTCAAACACAATAAGCGGCTTTAATGGCTTTTCGTAACCATTGAAGTGGCCGAACTGTACTGTTAGGTTTTCTTTTGCTAGTAGTATGTTCTTGTCCAACACAAAGAAGGCAGTAGCGCGTAATAATGTCTTATCCGGTATTACTGTTTCTTCGTTTCCGCTATTGAGGTTGATTTGTTTCATTTTACCACGGGGCAATGTTGTTTGCTAAATCGTTTAATTGCGTTTAGCCTTACGTTAGCACCCATTTGAAGCCCGAAACGGAACACGAATAAATTTCAATCCTTTGTACTCAAACGGAAATTTTAACCGCTTCAAATAATTGTAGCTAAATCCTTTTACTTTGCACAACTCAACAAGAGAACCCCACGCTTCGTAGGATTCTCCGTTTGTTAGTATTATTATGTTTTGGTTCATTATGCAAAAAGAGCTTTATATTCATCAGATTCTTCTTTAAGTTCTGAAATTATAGCTATCATTTTTTCGCTTCCCATTTTTGCAGCAGCACCTTGCATTGCTGAACAGGCAGCTAAAAATGTAATATTTTCTTCTTTTGCTAATTTTTCAATTTCTAATTTTAATTCTTGCTTGTTCATTTTCTTATTGTTTTAATTTGATAGTGTAAATATACAATAAATATTTATACACGCAAACTTTTTAAGTAAAAAAGTGTAAATATTTTTAAAATAATTCTACTAAAACAAAAAAACGGGTGCTAACACGGTATAAAACGCCATTAAAACAGGCGTTTATACAAGACCGTTGGCAACAATAGCTACAAATCTGCCAAAACCTTTTT
>Ga0114925_10000173_pt1 | contig 25096 bp, 19 predicted proteins | sample SumtaG_2_FD_87287 | JGI IMG/M metagenome (GOLD analysis project Ga0114925, IMG submission 87287) | Deep subsurface microbial communities from Indian Ocean to uncover new lineages of life (NeLLi) - Sumatra_00607 metaG | ecosystem: Environmental > Aquatic > Marine > Oceanic > Sediment | place... | reverse complement strand
GAAGCGGAACTAAAAGCAAGCAAAAAAGATCGAGACGAATTTGAAATTGAAAAAGTAAACTTCAAGAATTTTATGAATGACCTTATAATTTCTAATGAATTTAAAGATAAAATTAAAGAAAATATTGAGGATCTTGGTAAATTATTCCAAGATTTGAGTAATAACCGTATAAATAATAAAGAATATTTGCTCAAAATTGCTGAAATTCTAAGTCAGAAATAAAATGTTAAGTAATTTATAGATTTATTTTCTTTTAGATAGATAGATTCCTAATTTTTCTTCTGTGAGATGTTTTATTTTTACTTTTTATTGTTGACCGCTGAGTTAAAGGATTTATTTTTGTGATAGCTGTATAGCTTTCTTCCTTAGTTGTTTTTTTCTTATTTTATAAAGTATATGTAATTTTTCTTTATATATAACCAGATCTTGAGGATTTAACATAATTATTTTAGGTAAAAAATTCAAAATGAAAACTTCAAGAAAATGTTTCATGTCTGTTAGCTGTTCGCTGTTATTAATCATTTTAACCTTTAATGCTAGTATAAGTAGTTCAAATGAAAATTGGAGTGAACATATTAGCTATAAAATCGAAAATGACACTTTATTTCGTGATGAAGTTGAGATCCCTGGATTATCTTCAGGAGAAAATTTTGATAATATAGAAACCGTGTTTAATTCAAAATTAGCGGAGTACACCTCGCAGGGCTATTTCTCTCAGATTTATGAGCCTTCCCTACAAGCGACTTATTATACGCTTTATATTCTTGATGTAATAGGTAAGTTAGGGGAAATTAATACAATCGAAACTAGAAATTATATTATGTCTCTCTATAATACCAGTTCTCATATTTTTATGGATAAATATTCATATCGTTATCTGGATTATGATTCTGATGAAGGATTCTACCCCTACACATCGGTCTTAGAAGTAAATTGTTATGCTTTACTTTCCTTAGATATTTTAAATAGTCTAAACCTAATTTCTACACAAGACTCAATCGATTTTATTTGGAGTTGCTATCATCCTACAACAAGCGGGTTTATCGGCCAACCTTATAATCCGAGTATTTTAGGAGAGTTTAAGAATTCGACAATGGATAATACCTATTATGCAATTATTACATTAGATATGTTAATGGGTGGAGATTGGAACGGTTCTATAATCGAAAGAGATGATCTTATTAATTTTATTGGAGGGTTGCAATCTACAAACCCATTATACCTTTATTTTGGAGGGTTTTATAATACTGAAAATCTGGACTTTGATATTCTTGAAAAATTTGAGCCTAATTTACTGACTTGTTATTACAGCATAAAGAGTCTGGATGTATTCGGAATGGTAGGCACTATTAGAACTGCAGATTTCCATGATTATTTAGATGGTCTTTATGATATAGTTGATAATTTCTTTCAATTTTCTTATATGCATATAGCCTTTAATGACACTGATATAATAGCATCGGCTTTAGGATTAGAGATCTCCGATCTGACAAGTTTCTCCGTTAATCGTCCTGAACTTATCAATTTCATTTTAGAAAATAAAAATGCTCTAGGAATCTGGAATAATTCTAGAAGCTTTACTAACTATGAATTAATTGATACATTTCAAGTAATAAGATCTCTAAATGAAGCAGGAGAGATTTCGCAATTAAATTCGGCAGAAAAAGAACAAATTGTCTCTGCTCTGGAACTTTATTCTCAGTATAAAGGCTATTCTCTTATATCGAATAATTTTGTATCGAATAATTTATTGAATACTATTATCAGTGCATTCAAATTATACGATAGAATATCTGATCTAGATATAGTTGGACTATATTCTCTTATAGAAGGTTCTTATTATGAAGAATTTTCTGGCTCTTATGGTTTTTGTGAGTGTACGGGAATGGATTACGGACTTTCTTATTTAAGATCTTATCCAATAGAATATAATTACATGGAAAAGAGTAATTACCTACTCTCACATAGAGCTACTTATTTGGCATTGAGTTCAATGGAAAAGATCTTTAAATTGGATGATTTCGAAATTAGTTATGATTTGATGGACATTGCTAACAGTATTGTAGACTCGCAATTTTTAGAAGGTAGTTATGATAATTTTGGTGCGTTTTTACCGTATGAAACGTATACATTGCTTTCTACAAGACTTCAAGATTTAAGAGTCTCTTTTGAACTATCCTACTATGCAATTAAAGCCTTAGAAGTATTGGCAAATTACTTGAGTCTTGACAATATTACTGAATTTGGAGTTAACGGTGATGCACTATATACCTATATATTTAAGAACATAGGAGGAGGTCCAACAACATTGTATTTCGACTCTCAATATACTGATAATGTGGAAGAATTGTTGCGGGATACATATTACATGATATATATACTTAAAACTATTGACCAATATAATTTAGATACTCAAAAAATAAACAACTTCGTCGTTCAGAACTTGGATTACAATAATTTTAAAAATATATACTATTCTTATAAGATCTCGAATATCTTGGATTTGGATATTCAATTTGATTTGGACCTAACACACGCATTAGTTGAAGATATATTCTCAGATCAAAATAAGGAGTATTATCTAACTATGAGTCATGAGACAATGGATCAAGAGATTTTTCTATGGATCTGTGATATGGCAAAAAACGATAATGTGCGTATTAATCCGGGATATGATGGTTCTGTTCAGTTAGGAGGGCTTATTAATATTTCTGCCACTTTATGTAATATAATTCTAAAAGATTTCGGTCCTTATGCTACGGTTAAGTTTGAAAGTAGTCAGATCGGTACGATTACTCTTGAGAAACAAGCGGATAATAGCTATCAAAAAGATGTGTTTATTCCTGTGATTTCTGATAATTACCCTACTGTGGATGGAAGTATTTGTATGTATGATAGTAGCATAAAGAAAGCAGAGGCTCCCGTTTCTTTTCAAACAACATACGGTCTGGAAATTAAAGGAGATATTTTTAAAAATACCAATGATATTAACATTATTGTTAATGTTTCTTTAATTTCTGCTATTGAACGTCAAGCTGTATATAACGGAGAGGTGTATGCTGAATTTTATCAGGGATTAGATCAAATAGGCCCTATTTATCTTACTCCCAATCATGATGCTGGCAGATATAGTCTCTTTTCATTAAATTATATACCGCAAGAAAACGGAATCTATGAGGTTAAAGTGTATCTAAAAGATGGGTTTAATCCAAATCCTCTATACATATTAAATACAACCTATTCCTATAATGCGGGAACTCCAGATAACGTTGATAAGAATATAGGATCTGGAAAGAATTATGACGGTGTTATAGCAATTTCTATTCCTTTGTGTATCTTACTCTTTGCAGCACCTGCTAGCCTCATGTTCATATCGAGTAAGGTAAATCATAAAACAAGGCTAAAATCGAGGAACCAATAATTAAATTTCAAATTTTTTCTTTTTATTTCTCTAATTATGTAGTTTCCTAATGACTTTAGATCAGTATATTTTTAAAGATTCCCAAGATTCAAAGGAGCAATCAAATTCAAGTAAGTTCTGTAAAGTAATCAAAATTATTAACAAGCTTTTAGATATGTTAGATGAATTTGAGGGAAATTTTGATAAGAAATTCAATATGAGTAAATTAGCAAATTTCTGGAACTTATCTGAATCCGAAGTCAGAGGAATCACGTCGTTAATTCTTAATTTCCAAGAAAAATTTGAAACTGTTTTCAAGAACCATCGACTAATTAATAAAAATATTAATAAAAAGACATATTTTGTTCTGGAGCCTAAAGAAAAAAAAAAAACAGATCAAAATATTATCATTCCAAATAAGATTAAGATGCAAAAAACTCAATTAGATCTCTTTAGCGACATAATATACTATTTTAAGCGTGTTAAAAAAGGCAAAGGCTTTGATATTTCTTCAAACGAGACGGCTCTAATTAGGAACTTAAAGAATCTTATGGGAGAACATCCATATTTATTCTTGAAGAATGGAGGTAATTTAATTTATCCCTCTGAGCTAGGTCTTGAAGCAGGAAATTACATCTTCACTTATAAAAAGAGCAATAAAACAATAACTAGTTTTGAAATTAAGAATCATAAATTTGAGGTGGTATAGAATGGTCGAAGTGAGACATATTAGCGAAGCACTTAAAAGTTCTTATTTAAACAATGAAAAGATTGAGCCGAGGAAATATCAAGTAGATATTGCCAATAAATGCGTAGGAAAGAATTCTTTAGTAGTGATTCCGACCGGGTTGGGAAAAACAATAATAGCGGTGTTAGTAGCAGCAAGCACTTTAGAGTTATTTCCTCCGGAGTGTAAGATTATTATTTTGGCTCCTACAAGGCCATTGATAAACCAACATTACAGTTCTTTTATAAATTTTCTTACGATACCTGAAGAAAAATATGAGGTTCTTACAGGTAAGGTTGCTCCTGAAAAGAGGTCAAAATTATTCTCGGAAAACCAAATCTTATTTTATACTCCGCAAACTTTAAGAAATGACCTTGTGCAGAGAAAATATATTTTAGATAATACATGTCTTATCATTTTTGATGAGGCACACCACGCCTCTGGCGATTATCCGTATACGATGATTGCAGATGAGTACTTAGACCAAAATCCCGATGGAAATATAATAGCTTTAACAGCTTCACCTGGGTCTTCTAAAGAAAAAATTACGAGTCTGTGTAAAAGTCTACATATTCCAGTTGATAATATTCATATTCGAACACGCAACGATACCGATGTGAAAACTTACATTAAACCAATGGATATTTATAAAATTGGAGTAAATCTGACAAGTATAATGGAGGATGTTTACGAGGCTTTACATAGAGTCTTAGAGCAGAGATTACAATATCTTTCTCAACTAGGTTTTTTAGAGAAGAAAGGCCAAGAACTTTACAAGAATATTATAAGAAAAAATCTTTTAAAGATACATAAAGAATTGATTTCGATTATCAACGGAGGAGGGGATAAAACCGGGGCATATGGGGCTCTGTCGGTTAATGCGCAAACGTTAATTTTGTATCATATGCTTGAATTAGTAGAGCAACAAGGGTTGGATGTATTGCTTAAATATTTTGAAAAAATGAATAAAGATGCTAAGAAAAAGACCAGTTCTAAAGCAATTAAAATCTTAGCGGCTGATTATACCTTGAGGCAGATATATGTAGAACTAAAAAAGAATGAAGATTATTCCCCTGAGAATTTAGTTCATCCAAAGTATCAAATTCTTGTACAAACTATTTTTGATGAGTTAAATCATAACCTGGGGTCCAGAATACTCGTATTTGTAAAATTAAGGGATTCTATACTAAATATTACTAAAAGATTAAAAAACTACCCTAATATCAAGGCTTTACGGTTTGTAGGGCAAGCAAGAAAGTCAAAAGAAGATAAAGGGATGACACAAAAAAAGCAATTGGATGCGCTTGAAAAATTTAAAGCAGGAGAGTATAATGTTTTAGTGAGTACAAATGTTGGAGAGGAGGGGTTGGATATTGCTGAGTGTGATTTAGTTATTTTCTATGATGTGGTTGCATCAGAGATTCGGTTAATCCAAAGAAAAGGAAGAACCGCAAGACATAGAGAAGGAAAAGTGGTTATACTATATTGTAAGGGGACTAATGATGAAAAATACCTATGGATTGCTCTCAATAAATTAAAAAAGATGAATATTAACCTAAAAAATCCAAAAGAATTAAGAAAATATTATGAGAAAAAAGAGAGTGAATTGGCTTTTAAAGAAAAACAAGCGTTCCCTATTGAAGAAGGATCAAATATAGCTAAATATAAAATTCAAAATCGAAAGAGGCAATCCAACCTTCAATCCTTTATCTCGGATGTAGAAGAGAAAAAAGCCAACGGATATTTAAGAAAGATAGTTCCTATCAAATTGAGTATAGGTATACCAATGAAACTCGGATTAAGGAAGAAATTAGGTGAAGAAGGTATTGAATTTAAAGTAGGAAACTTCGATGTTCAAATAGATATTTTGAGTAAAGTTTGTATCCTATATTATAATCCGAAAGACTTTTCGAAAGTAATTGGAGATAAAATCATACAAAAGAATCTTGAGTTAAAAAAGACCTATGATTTAGTTTTAACCATATTTGATTTTATCGATTATGAAGAGAATTTTGAGGGGGAAAAGAGACTATTAAAGAAAGAAGTCCAAAATTTCGGAAACTCGCATAATGTTAAAGTAATTATAATAGATAATTCCGAAGAATTATTTTTTATAGTAAAAAGTATTTACGAGCAAAGCAAAAAAGAGGGGACCTAAGTCTGGAGAAAGCTATCTGGAAAAAAGATGAAACTCCTTATTTAGTATTTGCGTGCAGTAAGTGTGAAAGATTTTTGTATGTAAAAACAACACAAAAGACAAAAAAATGTTTAGGGTGTGGGCGGGGTCACCAAGTAAGTAAAATTTCGGGAGGCAAAGTTATAAAAGGAATTACAACCGCAATGGAGGAAGTGAAAAAAAGACAAAATAACTTAGCAATCAAAGAATTTAATACCGTTCCCGAATTAAGAACTGACAGTGATTTTTGTATCGCGTCAAATCTTGGTGTTAGTTACGAAAATACACAAAAGAAACTAAAGAAAAAAAATTTAGAACCTAATTTTGATAATATTTTTAAAGAGTTACTGAATAAACTCTCTGGAATGTATTCTAAGTTTCCGGGCTATATGATTAGAATGTTGGCCGATGAATTTAAGATTCCGCACCTGGAAATTAAAATTCTTAGCAATAAATTCATGAATAAGGGGCGTTTAATACCATTAAAAGATAATTATTTCAGATTAAATAAGTAAAGACCCAGTCTTATTTAGAAGTGTAAAAAATTATATAATAGAATTTTAATTAATTAATAGAAATGGAAAAAATAGACAACTTAATAAACCTTTTAAAAAAAAAAGGATTTCGAGACACATTTCAAGTGCTCGTTCAATTTAAGGATTACAAAACGGATATACACACTTTCTATAAAGAATTAAATAAAATCAGCTATTATAACTCTTTTTTCCGCGTAAAAGATGAATTATTAAAAACAAAGCTTGTATCAATTGAAAATTTTAAAGGTAAAAAATATATTGCTCTTACCAAGAAAGGGATAGATGTATACCATAAATTAATTGAGATTGGCGAATTATTAAATCAATGAGATAAAAATAAGAAGTAATTCATCATTTCTGTGAAAAAAATTATTGTTGAGAAAAAGTATTTTTTTTATTTAAAGAAAAAAGTCGATTTTATTATTTAAATATTTGATTATTTAGACCGCTTTTTGACCAGAATCGCCGAAATAACGCAAATCGCACTGATTAAAAAGTATATATTATAGCCAGAAATACCTAATTCTTCACAATCATCATCACATTCACAATCATCATCGTCATCACTATCCAATTCAATTAATTCCATGTTATAAATACTATCATCATTTACATTGATGCGAAATGAATGCAAGTCGCCCGTTCCTTCATCATCGTAAGAAACTTTTATTTCCCAATCTTCCGTTGTATTTTCACAATTAGCACCATATCCATCTTGTTCAAACTCTTTCCATGTATAATTACAATCTTTTAAATAAAAATATGTAGCACCAGGAAGAAATAAATCGTTTGGTCCCCAAACATGTTGAGAAGCGTTCATTTTCACTTCAAAAACTTTATCTTTAATATCTGGAGTGGAGCTAAAAGTACCATCAGTAAAATTCCAGAAATCCGTAGTAATTGTCCAATTATCATCCTCATATTCTGTAAAATCTTTTATTTCACATTTCATTTTAGCACCCACCTTATTGCCTCCAGGACCATAAAATAAGGAAATGATACCCTCCCAATTAGAAACACCCCACGAATTATTATAATCAAATTCTTCGAAAAAGAGATCAAGTTCAGAGATATTAACCTCTGTCACTTCATAAATATATTTTTCGCCGACTTCCTTTCCCATAAGGTATTGCGAACTTTTTAAATTAATTTCATAGTCATTTTTTGAATTTTCGCTTTTTATTGGAATATTATTATTGAAAATACTGCTTGTAGTAGCTAATAAAACGAAAAGAACGCCTAAAGTTAGTAGTACTATTTTATTTTTTGATTTTTGTTTCGTAAATATCCCCTTTTTTATTGTTAATTTCAAATTTAACGTTTCTAAAATAAGATAAAATCATATTTAACACTTTTGCATAAACATTCTATTATAAAAAGAAGATATCATTTATAGATTCAATTTTCATGTCTATTTAATTTGCGAACTATAGCCGAGAATATAAGAGCTTAGTTCAAGGATCATATAAACCTCGTAAAAATTATAACTATGATGATGGTGCTAATATATGTTTTTCTTAGGTTTCTCTGTTAATTTTTTGCATAGATTCAATCCCAGAGTTGTCTTTTGGCTCAAGATGTAAGGCTTTTCCTTTCTTACTTGGCTGGCTGTATGGTATCCTGCATCGAATAAGATACGGGCTCTGACCCTTGCCACATTTTCCAGTCTTAAAACGAGATCAAACAGCTCTTCTTTAATACCATAATGCAACCTAATTTTAAGAGTCTCAGACATTTCAGCAACCTTAAGCAAACTATCTCGAATATCATGTCCGGATGAACTTAAATGACTCGCAATAATTCCGATAAACATGACAATCCTACCTAAATTATCCCTTACGGAGTATAGGTCTCCTGCCATGATTTTATAACGGTCTAAAATTCTATCAATATGAACTTCATCGGTCCATTCTAAAACAGGCTCGAGCATTTTATAATCCCTAACTCGATATTCGGCTTTTAAAACTTCGAAAGCTTCTCTTATTAAATCTTGGAAGGCCTTAATTTCGGTATTTTCAAGCTTTTCTCTAATCAATACTCCAGATACGGGGTATAGGTATAATCTAATAATGAGCTTTCCAAATTGGGAACATTTTATTGTATCGTCATCGTTTTTTATAATTAATCCTTTTTCAAAGAGATAATTGAGGATATATTGATTTTTTACCGATTTTGGTATGATATCGTTTACATACTTCTGAAATGATTTATCGGGTAATTTAATTAAATAAATTAATAATGTGGTAATATGGTCGCAAAACTCAAAAGAGAATTGCTGATCTGCGAAATTATCTGAGATTCCGTTCAAAAACCCGCATGAACACCTGATTCCTAAGTCTATATCAAATTCGCAAGAATGTAACCCATAATCAGTCTTTATATAACCGTTTATAGTTGAACCCGTTACTTTTGAAATCTTTACGGAATGTTCTTGCTCTCTAATCCTCTTTACTTTTTCGGGTTCAGAGTGTAGTTTTAAAATATTAATCGGGGAGATTTCTTTTATCATTAGTAATTGGTCAATGGGTATCTCTTGTTGCCTCATTTTATTTTTAATTCCATACCAAAAATATGTTCTTTTAAAAAAGTGCTTGAGTTTCTCAATAGAAATGTTCTTTTCCTCATAGATTCTAAGAAGTACCTGCTCTTTAAGTGTATTAACTTTATTTAGGCCGGATACCAAATTGCCGTATTTGGGTATAGTTATGCCATGAAGCGGAACATTTTGGAAATAGTGATCTTCAATCCATATTTTTTCTTCGATATCACCTACTAATATAATTCCGTAACCGACAGGGTCGAGTCCGGGTCTTCCAGCTCTTCCTAACATTTGAAAAACCTCGTTTGATGAAAAAGGTTTAAAATATGAAAACCCATCCCCATTTTCATAAAAACCTTTAAAATTTTTGATATTATTTACTGATGTTGTGAATTTTTTATAGTCCTTTATTATAACAACTCTTGCTGGCGTGTTAATTCCTGCTGAAAGTGTAGTCGTACAGCATATAACTTTTATAATTCTCTTTCTGTAATAATCCTCTACGATCTTCCTTTCTTTTGGAAGGAGTCCTGCGTGATGGAAAGCAACCCCGAATTTTATAACCATTTTCAGATCGCTATTTCCGCCTTTAATTTTCTGAAGCTCCTTTTCGAGGTTTTTGCATAATTCATGTTCAGATGGTCTTAAGTTCTTTGACACTAAAGATTTAAGATTTAAAGCAAGCTGTTGAGTGCCTTTCCTCCTATTTATAAACACTAATACTTGTCCGTTCTGAGCTAGTGTTGAATTAACTATTTTTTTTATAGTGGAGTCTTTATTCTGAGAGATATTTATCTTATAATGCAATGGTACAGGTCTTTTATCTGATTTAATAAGTGTAGTTTTGTTTTTTAAAGAAGTTAGCCAAGAATTAAAAAACTCGGGATTTGCTATTGTTGCTGATAATGCAATTATTTGGGGGTTATGAAGGAACTCGTTTAATCGCACTATTAAGGACTCTAAGCGTGGCCCTCGATCACTCTCTCCGATAATATGAACCTCGTCAACAATAATAGTAGAGATATTTTGGATCCAATCTTTATCATAGAAGTTTCTAAGAATAGAATCCATCTTTTCATAAGTAGTGACGATAATATCTGCTTTTTCCAATTTGCTATCCTCAACATCGTGATCTCCAATGGATAATTGAACGCTGACTCCAAATCTTTTATAACTGTTCTTAAAATGGAAAAATTTTTCTGTGGCTAAAGCTTTAAACGGAACTAAATAGACTGATTTCCCGAAGTCTTGAAATACATTATGGATGGCACACAATTCTCCGATTAATGTCTTCCCACTTCCCGAAGGAGCGCATACTAAAAACGATTTTCTGAAAAATAAACCTTTTGAAATGGCTTCTTTTTGAATATCTCTCAGTTTAAAAATCTTGGATTCAAATAAAACTCTAAGAATCCTCTCATCCGAAATATATTTGAATATCTCCTCATCTTCATATCCTATTGGCTTTTCCGATTTAGGTTTTCTGGTAAAATCTGTAATCGTTATTTGCATATCACCTCTTTATCTAATATGGATTAGACCACTTCTTCATTAAATGACGGAATGTATCAGAGTCTTTGGATATTTCTATGCTTTTGATAACACCCACACTTCTTATTTTCAGATCTTTGTCGATATAGCAGAGCATTGCGTGCATAGGACTTCCGTGCAGATGTATGTGAGGGTAGGGGAAGTGATGACCTTCGTTTAATTTTTCTAATATGTCCATTTCAATGCCAATTTCAATCTTCTCCTTGCATAAAGGACATGTGTGAATGTTTCTTACATTCTGCTTTATTTCGCCAATATACTTAATTTTATTTATACCTAAACCCATTTTTTATCATGATCTAAATTTTGTAGAATGAATAAAGAGAACCAATATAAAGAAAAAATAGAGGAAAAAATTAATAAAAAGAGTTCTAAATTATTTAATCTAAATCAGTAAATTGAGTAATCCTTCCTAATTCTTAATTCTCTTTTGAAATACTCAATATTTTTCGAGATAAATTCGAATGCGTCATGTTGAATTTCGCTTCCGAACTTGTCGAGATGTTCTTGAAGGATAGGGATGGCTTGCGCTATAGTTTTTATTCTTCCTCCCACTGTCCTATTTATCAAAACTTCAGAAATTGCCATATCTAATGTGATTCTCTAAATATAATTATTTAAACAAAAATAATATCTGGAAGATATGTATCAAATGAGAACTTTCCATCACCTTTTTTTCTTTATATAGAATTGTTTAAAGTCTATTTTGGATGTTAGATATAGAAAAATCGCCATTTAATAAGGAATTTGATCTAAATTACCACTACGAGATGGTTAAACAAAATAGGGAATCTGGGAATCTAAGACATGCCCTAATAATCTGTGAGAAGGGACTCAAAGAGGCAAAAAGAACCAATCATAAAAATTGGATAAAAAAGTTTGATGAGATTCACAGCCAAGTAAAAGAAGCTTATTTTGTAAAAGAAGTTGATATCTTGTTTAAGAAAGCTAAAATTGAAGAGGAAGATACCAGAGATTACGAGGAAGCTATTAGACTTTATAAGGCGGCGCGGGATAAATTAAATTCTATATTTAAATTAGGAGTAAATGATGATAAAGCCATAAAACAATTAAAAAAAGTAGAGCGAAAAATTAACAGATTAAAAAAAGAAAATAAAACTAACCTGAAGCCATTTGAATATAAGGAAGAATTGTCTTACAGTGAAGAATATGAAGAAGTTGAGTATAATTATGAAGATGCTGGAAAAGGGGGTAATTTAAGTAATCCTTTGGAAAATATTCACGACGATATTTTTTATCAATCAAGAGAAAAAGATAATTCTTTCGTTACTATTCCTGAAGAGACTGTCGAATTAAGTGTCTCGGAAAAAATTAAGATACTTAATAGAGATCCTTCAAATGGAGGAAATAAAAGCCATGTACCTAAAAGGAAGGACCCTCCAAAAAGAATGGAATCAGCTAAAATTCAGAAACAACCACAACCTCAAGCCCAAGCTCCCATAGAAAATAATCAAGATGATTTAAATAATCTTTTAGAAAAATATGTAAATAAGAAAAAGAAAAAGAAGGTTTCTCGAACTAAAAAGAAAAGGAATAAAGATGATATTCAAGATGAGAAAATAGATAATGATACCAAAGAGCAGCTAATTCATTATGTTAAGGGAGAATTAAAAACCTCGGGTTTTCGTATTATTCCCGGTAATACTGCTTTAATAAGAAAGTTTCAAAAGGAAGTTGATGTTCTGGGAGCCAAAATAATTCAAGTGGAAGAACTTTTGGATGTTATCCTGATTGTACCAATAAAAATCTGTAATCTGAAAGGTTCATTAATCGTCGGTGAGGAGAAAGTAGAATATATCCCGCTGTTAAAAAAATTAAGAAACAACAAGTCTTTAAATGAGGTGTTTATAACTTCTAATATTAATGCATTAGGACATATTCAAGAAGCGATATTCCAAGATTTGGCTGGTGCTGGTAATCTATTTCACTTTTTTAAAAAATATTTAAGAGTGAAAATGAAAGTAGAGAAAACAATGACTAATAAGAAATTGTTCTTTCATGCCAGACAGCTACAATATAAGGTCTTAATTGATCCAATTTTAGTATGCCAAAATGAAGCAGGGTTTTTGGAAAAACTCTCAGTTATTTTTCCTTACCAAAAAAATAAGAACCTTCATATTATTGAGGCTTCAAAATTAGCAGATCTGATGGACTTTCTTGAGAAAAAGTATTTCTATATTGAGATTAATTCAAACAAAAAAAGCTCTGTTAATAAATATTTTGAGGCAATTGATAAGTTTACTAACGATATAAGATTATATTCCTTTCCATTTCTATTGTTCGGGTTTTCTTTTTTATTGTTATTGGTCTTTCAGGTCTATTCGGTACTTAATATATTCATTGGCTTAGGCTATTCGGCAGTCTTTTTTTACTCACTGCTGGTGGGCTATTTGTCCTTATCATATTTCAAGAAAAAGAATGAAGTAATAGAGGAATTTAATACGCCTTACTATAAACAATCAATTTTACTCGATGATGCAGATCTCATCGCAATCAGCGAAGAGGTTTCTGATGATGACTTCATGATTCAATTTGGATACGAATGTTTCGGAAAAGACTATAGTTTTGATATTCTAGGCTTACTTGAAAGGAAAAAAATAAGCAATCTTAGAGCTAAAAAGCATAAAACAAAAAGAGAAATTGTTCCTGTTAAAAAAGCGGAAAAATTATATGTCTTTGAAAATAATTCCGTGAAGGAAATGTCTATAAAGGATAAATTAACAGGAAGATATAGTTCATTTTTGGAGGATTAATTAGCTATGTCAAGCATAAACTATAAATTTAAAATTCTTTTCTTAGTAGGATTAGGGTTATTAATAGTATCGCTCTTTTTGGACTGGTACTATTTTCAAGTCTTTGACGAGAATCAAGAACTAATTGCGTCATGGAGTTATAATCCCTTTACCGAATGGTCAACTTCTTTCTCTGAAGATGCGGCATTTAATAGACTTGTAGAACCTTCAAATCTAAATATTCCCTTAGTTATTAATATAGCAGTATTATGCTGTGTAGTTCTAACAATATACGGATTAATCTATAAAGACTTGGAAAAGAATAAAACCCTTGACAAATTGTATCCATACGCTTATATCAATTTTACCTTGCTAATCTTGAACGCTTTTTATATTTTCATATTCCCTATTTTCTACTTATACCCTAACCGACTTTATTTTCCATTCTTAGTTTATAACGACTTGGAATTAAATTACAATTTTTATTATTTAATTGGTCCTGGATACTTCCTCCAATTAATCTCATTCATCATAATCTTCCCTTACGCTTTTTTTTATTACCAGACCATTGTAAAGTTTGAAACTAAAGAGCATTCGACATCTAAGGTTATTAATAGAATAATTGAAAAAGCCCAAGAGCCTCTTGACTTTGATAAACTAATTGCAGAGGAAAGCCTAAAACTTAAGTTTGAAGGGTTCAAGGGGGTTGATATTATTGATAAAAAATCAAAAAAGGTTTATCCATAAGAGGTAAAAAAAGAATGGATTATTCAATATTAGATTCGAAGTTAAAATCCCTTATTCAAGTCTGCAAGGAGACGCTGAATTATAAAAAATTAGCGGTAGTAAGTTTCATACTTACAAGCAATATCTTAGATGAGATCGGTATAAAATTAGGGATTAGGGAGCGGTTAAAAGATTCCAATGAAGAGATATATCAATATATGAAACTAATCAATTCTATTATGGTGGATAATTTAAATATAACTCTGTTTAAAGAAGATGTTATAAGGGATGTTAAAAAAATAGAGACTACATTTATAAATAAAAAGGGCAATATTCCCTTTAAATACATAAAGGAAATCATAAGTATCTATTATGACCTGAGAAAATTGGAAGTTCCGAACCTATATGAAACTATGAGCAACGATTTTATCGACAGTCCAACCAATTTAAATCTATATTCAAGATTGTTTTCAGGAGATCAAAATAAAAAAAGTAGCGATCAAGATTTTTCTAAAGAAGTAATCAGGCAATCTTTTAGGAAAAAATTATGGTTAGCACAAAGAGAGCTTAGAAATAGTATTAATAAAGGCGGATTTAATAAAGGGGCATTTGAAAGTGTGTTATATCTAAAAGGAGTCGATAATACTTTAGAGAAAAGCGGAAAAGAAAAAATCGAAGTAAAAGGACAATTAAAGGATAATTTAAGTTATCAACGATCATTAGAATCCATTTATGGTTATCAATTCCTCGGGGCTATGGTATTATTTCTGATGTTAGGCCTTGCTATAATAGTTGAGACTATGGTATTCCCACATTTAACAATGGTGTTGAGCAGTCTACTTTTAGTCTGCCTTGGTGCTTCTGCGTTATTATTTATAATATATTATAATAATTTTAGAGAGGGGGTTAAGTAAAAATGTATGATAGTCACAAGTATGAAGAAAACTTACATAGAAGAAGAAAGAAGAATCGTAATAAGGAAGAAAGCGAAAAAGATGTAAAGAATAATGATGATGATGTCTTTGATATATGGAAAGTCTTACCATCGTTTCAAGACATAAATGAAAATCAAGAAAAAGCCAAATTATTATTTTTATTGGGTATTGTAATGTTTTTTATATGCATAACTTATGCTGTATTTGAAAATCTATCCATAGCAATCGGCTTAGGAGTTTTTGTTTTAGTTTTTTTCATAATAGTATTTCACGATTCCGCATTTGAATTAAGACATTTTTTTATGTATAATTTTAGGAAATTCAGTTCATTTAATCCATTTGAGGACTTAGTATTTTGGCAAAGAAAAGAAGACCCTACCGCAGTATTTTTCTCTAATAAAGAAGAACTGACGACTGTGGGGGTTCGAATTTTCGAAGTTGGAGTAATTCCGGAAAATATTCATGTATCAACTTTTAAATTTCTTCAGTCGTTAAACGGTAAAAACATAAGAACCCATTTTTCCTATCAGATAGTCCAAACTCCGTTAATAAGTGCTAAAGGAAAAGCATTTAGTATGAAGGATAGGCAGCAAAAAATAAAATCTGAAGGATCTTTTAAAACATCTATTTTCTTCAGCACCTTTTATTATGTGAGTGGTATCTTAAATGAATCTAAATTAGAGGAATTGTCAAATAGATTAGACCGGAATACGAAGATTCTTAAATCGGGTTTTACAGGTAATTTTTATCACTATCAGATGAATTTACTCTCTGGTCAAAAATTGATTAATGCTTTAAGATTGTTTTTCTTCAAAGATGAATCGTCCTATCTTCCTGAACAAGAAGAAAATATAAGCTATTTAAAAAAAAATCTGACAATATCTCTTGTAAGAATTATACTCTATTGCTTTATAGTAATTTACACAAGTATTATCTTGATAATTCTGAGTTTTTCATTGTTGATAATTTTCTTAATTAACTCGTTCATAATAGGCGTTATTATAGGGTTATGGTGGAGAGGCATTTTATTTAGCTTAACCAAAAATCAGATTACTTCAGATAAGAATAATAAAATAATAGATCCCTTCAAAAACTTTGCTTTCTACAGGTTTAGGAAAATACCGGACAGTATTTTTATTTTTATTAACAATGAAATTCTGATTAATACAAAAATATTTAATTTAAAATATGTCACGCCTCCACCAGGATGCAATCCCGACAAATTATTTAGAACAATAATGACTCATAAGATTCCATTTACTTACACGCTCTGCGCTGCGCCTATATCGTTTGATATTTTTGAAGAGGAAGGTTTAGAAGACTTAAATGAAAAAACAATTAATTCAAATTGGTTTCAAAATCTTAATTCGGGCGTAGAGGCTGAGAAATGGTTAATGTTGCAGAGTGGAATCTGGAGAACTATTATAACAATGTCGGTCTCTTCATATAAGTTTGCTTCCTCTCTAAGAATAAGTGAATTATCAGAATTAGAAGAAGATTTAGAGAATAAGGCTAAAACTTTATTTGATGCTTTCAATATGAATTACTTAAACTATGATTTAGTCTCTCTTAAAGATAGAACGCTCACATCAGGGTTCCAATTTACAGCATTAAAAAATAAGTTCTTTAGGACAACAGGTACACACCTTAATTATCTATTGTTCCAAGGGAGAACATTAAAAGACCTTACAAAAATAGTCGATGAGCTTAAAAAAGGTGTTGAGACCAAGATTGCGGCTGAATTTAATACTCCTACTCAACTCGAAAATTATATTACTGTTGGACATACGATTAACACCGAAATCTTAGAGCAAGAGATCCCCGCTGGTTTTACATTAGATCAATTGGACAATTTGCTAATAGTTAGCGGGACTACACAAGATAGAGAAGCATTACTTATGAAAATTGTCTTAGAGTTAGTAAAAGGAGACATTCCTTCAATTATTTTTGATTATTCTGGCCAATGGTCAAAAATTATAAAACATTTTAAAGGTTCTAGGTACGAAGATGACTTTTTATACTTTAAATTGGGGGCCGCATTCAACCTTAATATGTTTAGATCGGATATTCCTTATGATAAGAATAATATAGACTACTTAAATTATGTTTTTGATGTTTATGCTCTCACTTTCAAGGAAAATACGAGAAATATGGAGGTTTTTAAAAATACAATTCTTAAGAGTCCTGAATTAGACCTTTCTTTTAGGAATCTTGAGATGCAAAATCTACAAAGTTGGGAAAAAAATCCTGCTGTAGACTCGATGGTTTCTCTATTAAGCAATTTCACTCAACAAACGATAAATTTTTTACACTCTCCTCAGAGCCAAGAAAACGCCATCACTATTAAGGACTTTATCCAAGATGATAAGACCGTTATAATCGATCTCTCTATATTTAAAGATTTGGAACAAAAAGTATTTGGCGCCCTCATAATCATTTCAAAACTTATTCATTATTTAGATACTTCAAGCGATTTTATTGAGAAATTTATTATTATTCCGAATATTGATAAACTTTTTGACAGGAAATATCTTGATATGAACGTCAAATATAATAAAATAGACAAATTCTTAGAACCGTTGCGGGAAAATAACTTTGGATTAATCCTGACGGCAAACCATATTCAGTACTTACATCCGAACTTATTTAATTTTGTTGATAACTATGTAACCTTCAAAGCTACAGATACAAAAGACCTTGCTGTATTAAAACAACAGTTAAAACTGCAAGAATTACACGGAACGGGCTATTACTCGGCATCCAGAAATCATTCATACCAAATTGATTATTTAATGAACATGAGAGGGGGTGAAGTATTATTCAAACGAGATGATTGGTACCAACCTTTTCCTGTGGAGGTGAAAGTTGATAAAATTTATAAGATGGCTCCAATGAACTATGGGGAGATAATAAGGTATATGCATAATCAAGGATATGATTTACAGAATACCGAAGAGGAATTGATTCGACAATCGAGGGAAACACTATTTGAAATTAATTTAGGTGACTATATAGTATTTTTAAAAGAGATAGTAATATTGCTAGATTCACTGAGAAAAATAGATCAAGTAGGGAATATCTACAAAACTAAAATAAAAAAAGAATTGAAGGATATAATGTATAATACAGCGTTGAAAGTAACAAAAAATAAGAAAAAGATAACTGAAATGAGAGATAAATTATTTGATCTTCTTGTGAGACATGGATATTTAGTAGAGAGTCATCCTCCTCAAGCGGCGGGAAATCAAGCAATTAGAACTTCCTATTCTGTGGGAACACAATACGAGAGAGCATTAAAAGATTATTTTGAATTAAAAAGAAAAACATCGACAGAAGTAAAGATAGATATTGTTCAGAAAGAGACCATAAAACCCGATACTTTAATGGATTCTTTTATAGAGAAAAAAAAGAAAGAGATAGATATTAAAAAAGAATTAGAATTTAAAACAAGATTAATAGAATTGACGGGTAAAAGTCTTTTACATAATTTATATAAAATGAAATCCTGTATTAATGAAGGGAATTATGGGGCGGCGTTGAACCAGCAATATAAAACACTCGAAACTTTTCTTTATAACTTACATAGTAAGCATAGGGAATATAAAAAAGATAAAGGTATTACTGACAAAGATTTAGAGGACTCTATTAGCTATTTAGTAAAAAATAACAAAATTCCTTTTAGTAAGGATGAGATCCGAGAGTTATTTGAGCGTTCGAAATTAGAGAATTATAATAACGAACAAATCGAAGGTGTCGTGAATGAAAATTACGGGATGCTCATGGAGTTTTATAGTAGAATTAATAAAAAAATAGCGGAGAGCTGAAAAAAAGATGGAAGGTGTTAAAATGGATAAAACTGTTTTATTTAATTTTTTGGAAGAAATATTTTTCGAAAAAAAAGAGAGGGTTAAATTAAAAAAAGCTATCGTAAAAGTCGGCGAAAATGAACTCGAACCTGAAGATTTATGGGAGCAACTTGTTCAAGCACGGGTTAAAATTATCGAAGCATTGCTTAATAAAATCCCTTTTTTAATAGAGACGTCTATGAAAGATCAATATATCCAAGACTTCGCTAATCAGAAAATTCCTAAAGAGGCTTTAAAGAAATTGAAAGAGAAAGAACAAGAGATTAAAGAAAAGGACGAATTTTTGGCTCAAATAGGGGGCAGAATTGATGATATTTTTAAAAAAATGAAAGGAAATATGGAGGAATAATCATGAAGGAATATACTCATATCTCAATATCATTAGGAATTGGTCTGTTAATGTTGAGCTTTTTTAATATTTTCATCCGGCTCGGGTTTTTTTACATTTTTTTAGGGCTTCTTATTGTTATTATTGCGAAACTTAATGATTGGCTCGATTTTAGGCTGTCACCAAGTCATAAGAGGGTTTTTCTGACCCATTCTCCGCTGTCGCCATTATTAATTAGTATTAGCCTCTTGATCGGGTTGGGTTTTATGACTTTAAATATACTATTGGGGTTTTATCTTATATTTGTGGTCCATTCTGTTTTCACATTCCATATAATTCTCGACGCACTTAATCCTACAGGAGTTCCTTTGATCCCCGGAAAAGAACGACTCCGCCTGAAAAAGACAATCCCTTATGATAACTTCCTATGGAATTTGGCCTTATTTCTGTTAGGCGTAATTATGAGTGTTATTGCAGTCTTTGGATTTCTTCTTTTTCCATAATTTTAGCAATAATTCGAAAATTTATCTAAACCTTATACTGTGTTTTCAAAAAATTAATGACGAAATCTCTAACCTTATCTCTATCTGGTAGAGAAGCAACCATTCCATACATTGCAGCAGAGCCGTCAGCTTTCTGCTTGGGATTCTTTACTGCCTCTTCTACTGAAATCTTAAGATCAGTCAAAAGATCATCCACGATCATTGCGTGATGAGGATTCACCATAATATGTAGTGCGGCAGGAAACTGCAGGCGATCTAAGTGCCAGCCTTTCTCTTCCATTATGTCAGCTAAATGAAAGACATCTATCTTATCTGAAGCAAATGAAAATACACTCATATCTGGTTCTCCTAATATATATAACTCAGGAATCTCTTCAATACCTTTTAACATTCTTTTTGTAGTATCCATTACAATCTTCGCTTTTTCCAAATATCCATCGCGACCCAGTGATTTAAGTGAAGCCCACGCAGCAGCCATCGCACCCCCTGGACGAGTACCTCGCATCGTAGGTGATATGTAAATTCCACCTGACCAATTAGTAAATACTGAAAATTGGTATTTCCAGATATTTTCCCTTTTGTACATAATCGTAGACGCACCCTTAGCGCCATAGCCGTATTTATGGACATCTGCAGACATGGAAGTCACGCCTGGAACTGAAAAATCGAAATCTGGTATATCATAACCAAGTTCTTTAACGAATGGAAGCATATATCCACCAAGACAAGCGTCTACATGCATTCCAATTCCTCTTTCCTTTGCTATTGCGGCGATTTCTGTTATAGGATCCACGACTCCCCTCGGAAAATCACATGCAGACCCAACTAAAAGAATAATGTTATCAGTTAGTGCTCTTTCCATTGCTTTTACGTCTGCTCTATGAGTTTTAGCATCTACAGGGACGCTTACTAACTTAACTCCAAAATATTCAGCAGCTTTATCAAATGATGGATGAGCCGAACTTGGAGCTACCATCTCAGGCTCTTTAATATCGGGAAATTTATCTTTTGCCCAATCTCGATAAGCTTTTACAGCCAATAAAAGGCTTTCAGTCCCTCCTGATGACACACTACCACAACATCTTCTATCTCCGTTAAAGAGATCTATTGTCATCGCAACAACTTCAGTTTCAAACTTTCTCAAGGCGGGAAAAACCATCGGGCTAAGGGCATTTTTCTCCATAAACATTGTATATGCCTTTTCAAGGGTTTCAAAATGTTTGTCGCTAGCATGATACACCAAGCTAAACACCTTCCCTTCACGCCATTTAATATCATCTTTTCGGGATTCTTCCATTAAATTAAGTAATTCTTCTTGTGAAATTCCCTTCTCTGGGAATAATACTTTCTGTCTTGGCATTTTTTTCAGCAATAATTTTTTTATAATATTGTAATTTACGATTATTTTTCAATTCTAACATTAATTTAAGGAAGAATTAAGAAAATTCAAGAAAGAAAAAAAAATATTATTAAATTCGTTTTTGAACCACGTAGTGCTTGCGGATATGTTCGCCATGCGGGAATATGGCATTAATTGCATCAGGGTTATTATACCAGATTGTAGTACCTTCATAGTATGTAATACCGTTTAAGTTGCAAGTTAGCTGCCCGATATTATTCAGAGCTGAGAAAATGCCCTTTCCCGCATACTCTTTTTTGACCATTACAGTGTCTACATTAGCTCTGGTGATTGGCTGGTCAAGCCATAACTCGTATAGGTCAGGAATGCCCAGAATTAGTCCCGCTATATCACCCGTTTTTCGATCTATGGCCAAGGGTACCCAATTCATTATCTTTTCTAAGTCGCAAGATTTCCACGCTTCCACAAACTCGGGAACATTGGAATATTTCTTGGGATCAAAATCGTCTGGTATCTTATAATGGGATGCAGGTACTTGAGCGTAGGTTTCTAACATCTCATCAAATCTTTCATCGCCTCCCGTTGAATCGGGCATTATAGTATAGAAAGAACCCTTGGCGATATTGAGAATCTCCTCTTTTTTCTCTGGCAGTTCATCCAAAGGAAGATATTCAAATCTAATGTCTTTTGATACTCTTTTGCCTGAATCCCAAGTTTTTTTAGTGACTTTCATGCAAATATATTCAGATTCTCGGGCATATCCCAATTTATCTAAATAATCTAAGATTTTAGATTTAGGATCACCGTATGTAACACCGTATATCATTTGTTCTTCAAAACCCGTAGCTTGAATTCCGAAACCTCCAAATGTCTTTGGAAAGTTTACATTTCCCCTTAGTTTGCGAACTCTATTTCCTTTTAAGAATATTTCGCACTCCTTAATCAATTTTTTACATACTTCAAAATCATTTGCTGTGAGCCATCCAAAAGTTCCGCATTTACGACTGTAACTCTTATAATTAGGATCAAATTGGGATACTACAAATCCGCAATACTCGGAATCAGAAGAGGCAATAAATACCTTTAATTTATAGTCCTCATCTATTAATTTTGAATTTAGGTAATTAGATAACTCCTTGACCAATCTTGGTTTCAATCGTTCATTTTGAACATATAGTAAAGCATTCAATACTTCTCTGATTTCTTCTATGTTGTTTGATTCTTTAACCTTTATTGAATCTTTATTTTTTATATCAATACTTTGTATCATTTTTTCCATCAACTCACTATTTTTTATATTTTTAGAGTGTGAAATCTTATTATATTCTCTTTATATAAAGGAAAAATCCTCTTGAGCTGGTTTTTTGTTTATATATACCTGCAATATTTTTATTCTAATTTTTATAACCATAAAAAAAATAAAAAAAAGTAGTAAAAATGTTGGCAAGCGAAGTAATTCCCGAACAAATTTTATCATTAAGTGAAATAGTCTCAGATTATACACACCAACTTCTACAATCCTTTGTTAATGTGGAAGAGGTCAATCTTAGCGTCGGCGATTATTTAAATTTTAAAATACAAGAAAGGATGCCCTATAGAAAGATTAATCCCATTATTACCTATGCCACAGAAAAAGATATTGACGAAATAATATTTATTTATAATGATATATATGAAGGTTCTTATCCGTATAAAGAAATGGAAGATAAGGAAGAAATCAAGAAGATGATAAACAGCCCTGATGTCGAATGGCTTATGTTTAGGACTAAGGATGGTGAGATTGTAGGCTGTTTTACGTTCACATTTGACTTCGAAAATAAAATGGGCTATACTAGGGGTTTTAATATCAAGAAAAAGTTTGTCGGAAAGATTGATGTATTGAAGGCATTTATGGGATCGTTTCTAGCGATGGTGATTAAGTATGAGGGAATAATTTATAGATGGTACGGCGAAAGTAGAACTGCTCATGCAAAATCACAGTATTTTATGAGACCATGCGGATTTAGACCGGTCGGTTTTTACCCTTGTAAAGATATGTTCTATGATAAAGTAGAATCTGACATTTTAATTGTATCTTATGATGAAAAATCTTTGAAGGAACTTAGAAGTAAAAAGATACCAAAAATAATTCCTGAAGCTGAGGATGGTTTTATATATTCAGATAATAGGTACAATTTGGGATTTTATCAGACCGTTGAGCCTTATATTGAGCTGAATTATGCAAAAATTACAAGAATTAAAAAGAATTTAAGAAGAAAAGTGGTTAAAGATAAATTCGGCTATACTGACATTATTTACGCCTTAAAAAATTCTGATTCTTATTTTAAATTCTTATATACTCCTCAAGTGGAAAATTTCGAGAAAACTAAGTATAAAGTGGACAATCTCGAAGAGTTATTTGTTTTTGTTCAAGAATTTAAAAAATGTGTGAGGGAGTTTAATGTTCGCTACTGCGAAGTATTTGTCTCAGGTTATAAAACTGATCATCAAAAGATTTTTCGCGATACGGGATTGACTCCAAGAGGGTATATACCAAGCTGGAAGTACGATATTAAATCAAACTCTTTTGAAGATTATGTATTATTTAATTGGCATGAAGGAGAGATTGACGGGAATATACAGCTTCTAAGCGAGGGCAAGGAACTTTTAGAATGCCTTAATTACTGCGTATAATAAAGTCAGTTAAATAAAAAAAAAGAAAGAAATAAGCAATATTATTATGCCCCTATTTCAATTTTCTGGTCTTAATTAGCACTAAATTCTTTAGGATTTGCTCTTTATTCGGATCAGCTTCCAGCTTTTGCTCAACAACCTTTAAAAGATCTTCTGGGTCCATTCCAATATTTTCGAAAAACTTTTTCATACCATCCACATTGAATTGGCCCTTTAAGATCGACCTAGCTACGCTATTATATAACCTTAACCAATCCTTTCTGCTCTTGATTCGAGCCTCATCTACCTTTTCTTGCCTTACAAGTTCAGCATATTGAAGTACATAAGTAAGACCTCCATATCGGTGAAGATCATACATTAATCCTGCCTTTACTACATGGCAATTGGTTAAAGTAGGGTCCGACTTCCCAACTTCGATTAGACCTTTCGTTTCAATTCGGTTAATAATTTCTTTTTCATCGTAATCAATTACGTGATAAGGGTATAGGACCCTGGGAAAGGGTTTAATTGAAGCTTCCTCTGAATCAATGTACCATTTAAAGTCTTCTTCGCTGAAATTCTTCGCAAGGTCTCGATTCGGCATTCCATCTTCGATTGTGTCTTCTTTAGAGGTCTCGTAGAAATACCTTGCTATTTGGTCAGGAGAAAATCCAATTATTACATATTTTAACCCTCTCTTGATGGCTTCTTTAACTATTATAGTATGGATTAAATCGGTACAAGTATGGCATATATCAATGGTTAGGCTTTTTTCATTCGAGTTATGATTGAAGAACGCCCATTTATAGAGCTTAGTGAAAGTATGTATCGCCGCCTCAACTAAAATATGGTTTTTTTCGAGGTTCATTTTAGCTAAAGTACTTTTTATGTTTTGTTTCGCCACTTCGGTCATAAATCCTGTATCAATTGTTATAAGTAAGGGCCTTAGACCATATTCATTGATAAAGGTATCAAGTAGGGCCGTTGAGTCTTTTCCCCCGGAATACCCGAGTACGCAATCATACTCTTGCTCTCCATGATGCT
>Ga0114925_10000172_pt1 | contig 25124 bp, 20 predicted proteins | sample SumtaG_2_FD_87287 | JGI IMG/M metagenome (GOLD analysis project Ga0114925, IMG submission 87287) | Deep subsurface microbial communities from Indian Ocean to uncover new lineages of life (NeLLi) - Sumatra_00607 metaG | ecosystem: Environmental > Aquatic > Marine > Oceanic > Sediment | place... | reverse complement strand
TATACAGAATTTTGAGAAAAAATACAGAAAATTACTAATTTCTGAAATTAAAAATCTAAGATTTTTGAAAAAAAAGATTCTAATATATACTTATGCTTGAAGGCATATATATAATGTTAAAAATTCCCTACTGCAGTTCACACTATACAGCATTTTCAGAAAAAATACAGAAATTTACTAATTTCTGAAATCTTAGATCTGAATTACGTGTTGAATGTGATGCTAAAAACTGATAAATTTCATCCTTTGATTTACCTGCAAATATGGGCATTAATTTAAAAAAGGTTCCATTGGAATAAGATTCTTGAAGTGTATGTATATTAACTGGATAATTTCCTTGTATTTTTATTATTGTACCTTTATTAGCTGGGTTTAGTCCAATAATGGTTTTACCATCACGAATAGCTGTTTTATAGACAGGTATATTTAATGACATTTTTAATTAAATATATGAATTTTCTTGAAAATTCTGCATTTTTGGTTACTTTAGGTTAGTCATTGCAATTTTGTTAGATGTTTGTTTAATTTTAATCATTTTAAGTAACGTTGATGCCAGACTTTTTGCTGTGCATTTATTACCACTGGTTCTTTCTTTTACTACATTCATATTTGGTGCAGATATAATAGCTGTAGGAATGGGTATATCATATTTGATTTCTAAGTTCATTAATCCACTAGTGCATGCTGTTGCAATAATATCATGATGATTTGTATCACCTTTCATAGTAATACCTATGACGAATACCGCGTCATATTTATTATTTTTGAGTTTTTGATTAACAAACCATGGGATTTCTCTAGTACCTGGGGCAACAACAATATCAAAATTAGCGGAGTATTGATTAAGTATTTCTTTGTATACTCTCTTCATTAATTGCCTGCACTCTTCTTCATAATATTCAGAGATTGCAAATAATATATTATACGAGGGATCAGATCGGGGGTTAGAATGATTATCTTCTATATATTCATTGCACTCTTCTTCATAATATTCAGAAAATGAAAATACTGTATTATTTGACAAATCATATGAGTTTCTAACATTTTCAAAATGAGAATATTTATCTTTTAGATATTTCTTGACATGAGGGGATGAATTTAGTACATCCAATCTTACATGCGATACGTTATTTAATTTTTCTTGTAAAATTTTTATTTTATCTGGATTTGAGGTTAGTAGTTTAACATTAGTGATTCCAAGGGATCTTAATAGATATGGAATATCATCATATGATCTTAAATCCTTGTCAAAACCTAATTTCTCATTAGCTTCATATGTATTTAATCCATGATTTCTTTGTAGATTATATGCTCGTAATTTATTGACCAGTCCAATTCCTCTACCCTCATGATTAGCTGGAAATATGATCACACCATAACCAGCCTCAATTATTTGAGTTTTGGCTTCGGCTAGTTGTTTTCCACAATCACATAATGCAGAGCCTAAACAATCACCAGTCCAACATTCAGAGTGGATTCTAACTAATACCTCTTTATCATCATGATTATTTATTGAATTATCTAATCCATAGACACACACTCGATGATAATAATTTGGTGATTCTTTACATGCATACAATGAAACATCCCAATCTTTTTTATGTTCATCCAGTGGTATTTTAGTAGTTACTAATGGTTTTAAATTATCTAGTAATTGAGATATATGAATCATTTTTAGTCCATATTCTTTTGCTAATTTCCAAGATTCTTTTTCTCTCATCATCTTCCCACAGTTTGGATTTGATAAATCTCTAATCATTAATTCTCCTATCAACATAGCTTGATTAATTGGTTTAATATCTAACAATTTAGCTAGTGTAATTGATGCTTCAGTGTGACCTCTTCTAGCTAAGATTCCTCCTGGATGGGAGATTAGTGTATCTGTGTGACCAGCCAATGTATAATCATCACTATTACCATTTGCAAGTGTTAAAACAGAAATACATCTATCTTCCGCATCAACACCAGTTGTTTTGCAGTACTTAGAATCTATTGGCATCCCAAATGGTGTTTGTTGTGCACCTTTATTTTCTTCACGAGGAACCATATTTTTAATACCAATATGTGATGCACGCTCTGGTGACAATACTACACAATGTTTCCCAGTTGTGTAATTTAAAAAGAAATTCATTGATTCAACTGTACATGTAGATGCAACGCTTACCAGATCGTATTCATTTTCTCTATTATCTTCATCCGCAACAATAATAAATTTACCATCTCTTAAATCTTCTAATGCTGAATCTAGTGAATCATATGTAGGGTTCAATTTATTACGACTTTCAATATAATCTTTAAAACTATCTTTTACTTCACCAGCAACATCATTATCAATAATATCTACTTTAATATTAGCATTAATTAACTCGTCAATACCAGTGTTAATAACACGTAAATCAGCATCTAGCATTCCAATGATTACTCTACCTACTTTAGCATCAATTAATTTCATGTCACATCCTGTTCTTGCTTTAAGCAATTCATCTTCACCTTCATATAAGTGACATGGTTCGAGTGTAGTATAAATATGTGATCCTTTAGCTAATTCAATGGATTCTAATGATTCTAGTGCATCAACTTCTGCATGTGGTGTTCCTGGACCTCGATGATGACCACGTGAAATACATCTATTTGTTTCTGGGTCAACAATTACACATCCAACCCACGGATTTGGTGGTGCTTTTAATCTTCCTTTTTCTCCTTCCTTAATTGCTTCTCTCATCCAATAATTATCATCTTTAATTATACTCCGCTCTATATATTTATTGAATTCTAAATTTACATTTATTCCAGATATATAGTATTGTATAATAGTATTATCTTTAGTATGTGGTATAATAGATACTCTAAGTTTGTTATTTTTAATTTCTGCAATTGTTAGACTTACTCCATCAACACTAATACTGTCTTTATATTTTAGTTTAAACTTTTCTTTATCATACTTAATCCATAAATTTAATGAACTGTCATTATTAGATTCAATATTTATTATTTCCCCATATGTATCAACATGTCCTGTAACATAATGACCATCTATACTTGAATTATTTTTAAGCGACAATTCAACATTTACTTTTCCATCTTTTATTCTTGACAGTGTCGTTTTTTCAAATGTCTCTTCCATAATGAAAAATTTGACATTATTATCTTTCATACAACTAACCGTTAAACATACCCCATTTACAGCTATTGAACTTCCGATTTCAATGGTATCAAATATTTCATTTGGAACATCTAATAGTGTTAATATAGATCCATCTATTTCAAAAGATAGTATATATTTGATGATTCCTGTAAACATAATTTTTAAATCAAAAATGTGATTTTAAATCTTTTTTTTAAAAATTATCTTCTAGATGAAAGTCCACCAATAGCAGCTCCCCCAAGTGCACCTACACCTAGACCAACTGCAGCCCCCGCTGGACCACCTGCCAATCCTCCAATGGCAGCACCAGTAAGACCTCCAAATGCTGCCCCTCCTAAAGCCGGGTTCATCCCAAATTCAATGTCCTGTTTACCTCTTAGCATTCTTGAATATAATTTATTTACATAAAGTGCAAATTTAATTATATCCGACTCCCCTTCAAATATTACTGGTTGACCCATAACTAAATAAAAAGCATATTTGAGTACATATGCTACACATAGACCATTTGAATTCACTGGTTGAGGATGAGCATCAATCTCTTCATATTGATGTTGTGGAAGTCTATATCTAAATTGGTCGATCAGAGCATTGTTTATATTAGGACTATATACATTTTCTATCAATGGTTCGAATCTTGAAATTGTCCGATTAATGTTGTCAATAATCAATAAATTAGAATGACGACTTGCAATCTTATGTCTAATAACTCCCCTTATATTGTTTTGTTCATATAATTCAACAATAACACGGAATAATACAACTGGTCTATTGATATCAATACTAATACGATCCATATTTGTTTCTGTACCTGTTGTCTTCATCTTGACAATAATTGGCCTTGTTGAAACAGCATCATATTTCCCAAGTATAATATTGAAATACCTACCATCTAAATACAATGGTGGTGCATTTTGTTTATAATTTAGTAATTTTCTATCTAGATCAGACATATAATTAAAAATCTTCAAAAAATATTCGATTTTTATTTTAATTTTTATTATGTAAAAATTTTATTCAGAAATTCCAGAGAGGAATCCCAGAGAGTAATTTCTGTAATTTCTGTAATTTCTGTAATTTCTGTAATTTCTGTAATTTCTGGAATTTCTGAAATTCAGGCGTTTGCTGTATTTTTAGAAATTTACTAATTTCTGTATTTTCCTGATATAAATTTTCCTAGATTTATCAATGATTCCGGAGTTGGATCAATCGAAAAATCTATATCCGTTTCTATATCCATTCCTAAATAATGTTCCATGTATAGCCTTGTTCTCATTTTTCTTGCTTCCGTATGGTCACCTGCTACAAATAAATGTCTCAGTATTTCTTCTTTATTATCTTTATCATTTGCCATTATAATATGAGCACATAAATAATGTAAATTATTATAATAAAAATCCATTAAATTATTTTTGTAATATATATCTAATTGATCATATTTAGAAAAATATATTTTAGATATTTGATATAAGTTTTCATGTAATTCTATATTATTGATCAGCCTTTCAACTATAATTGGTATATATAATATATTATGTTCTATAAATTTCTCTAAATCACACAATTTGAAGTTATCAATAATTTTATAAATATAATCAAAACACAATTTATCAAATTTCAATATAGTTATAATAATTTTAATAGGTATTTTATGTATTGAAACTAACTCAAAATTACATAATAATTCATATCTGTACACGATTTTACATAACGGAATTATTGTTATAGTATCAATAAGGTTATTTTTTATATTTATTAAATTGTCAATTGTTACATCTATGTTATCTGTTCTATGATATGAAAATTCATTAATACTTAAATTATATTTTTTTATTTTATCACTTATAGTGTCTAATATTTTATCTGAATATGATGTACTATTTGACATATATATTATATCATAATATGAATCCTTATATATAATAAAGATATTTTCATGTACTTCAATGGTATGGAATTCATCATTGTTATATATTATTTTTGCTGATTTATAATCATTTGATAATTTAGTAAATTCAGTAACCGTTAAATTCTGAAACTCGACATCTTCGATGTTCATTATTTCAGAATTTTTTTCTGTTTTATTTTATTTTATTTTATTTTATTTTTTTCTCTGTATCCTCTCAATTTTAGATATTTACGAGTGAATTTAATTTTTTAATTGCGTATTTGCTTTTTATAACATTTTCTGATGATTCAACTAAATATGATGGAATATTAAAATCAACAGCACTCAATTTACGATGTTTTATATATACATATTTTGCCCATTTTGATAACCCCCATCCTTTAGTCCAAAATAATTTTATATATTCATATATGTCTTTATCTGTATACTCTCCAATTGGAAGAATCATGTCAAAAATACGAATCATATATCCAGGGTCATCCGATGGTAGATAATTTGTAGACATCTTGTTTAAATCCGGTCTGAATCCAGATAATAGTGATAATTCGACTCGTTTTTTCGGTCTTTCTGTTCTTAAATTTGTTGTTTCATCTTTAATTTCTGAATTTAGTGTTGGTAACAGAAAATCAGTCGAATGAATACTTATTTCAAATGAATATAGTGCTATTTTTTCCGTTATTTTATGTTTAGTCATCAATAAATTTCCAATCTCAACATTCATTTCTGCTAATCCGGGGTATTTATTCATCATTCCCTTCATAAAACCTGTTGGACTATCAAAATACCCATATAGCATTTGTTTATTTAATTTTATACCCAAAGAATATGGATATACTTTATTTTCTTCTGTTGATTTATACACCCCATCCAGCAATTCCTCAAAACTTTTAATTGAATATAAACTGTTATTAACTGGATAATATTTCAATAGCTTTACCAACGATTTTTGACTCGCCTTTGAAATTATTTCATTTTTTGTATTTCCACCTAATGTATTACTTTGATTATTAATTTTAAATTGTTGATGGTATAATGTCCATTCATTCATACATTCTTTATATATAAATTTAATATTATTCTTATCTGGTAGTGTTGAACCCTTTGGTTGGTCAATAACTACATAATAAACAACCTCTCGGCTATTAGTTTCATTTAATTGGTCTGAACAAATAATTAGACTAGGAACATTTGATAATTTCCATTTATACGCTATTGCATTGTCTAACAATAAAAATGGTATATACTCAATTGAATGTGAATTAATAATGTATTTCAGAGTATGGATCATTTGTTTCTTAAAATCCTTAATTTGATCTATATCACAAAATCGTGCATTTATTTCATGGTCATTTATTATTTTTATTGAATCTAGTTCCGTGTTTAGAATTGGATATTTATTACATATTTCAATATATGATTTTATTGTAGCATATAACAATTCTATTTTTACATGTATATTTTTTGGATCGTGTTTTCGGACATACATATTCCAAAATGATGGCATATCCATATTATAAAATGGTATATCTGACTCCATATTTGATACTATCCAATTATCTATATCAAAATTAAGATCCTTCAATGTTTTCTGTGAAAATTTACCAACAATATATGGATCAACCCTTTTTAACTGACTACCATATTCATATGAATACTCCCCTCCTCTTATTATTCCTTTTTTATTCATTTGATTATATGAAGATGGTATTGAAAAATACCCTTGTTCTCTCAAATCTGTTGTTACATTCCTCAACTCATCTTCCTCCGATTTCACAAAGAACGCTCCATGAGTAGATTTATAATTACTAAAATTTTTATCAAACTTTCTTGATGCATATGGTACAAGTGGATCGTCAGATATTATATTATACCCTTCAATATCACTATATTTTATTGGATATTTATTCGATGATGATATATATATCATATCACCATTTTCATCAGTTGGTACAAATATTATATTATTATCCACCCTTACAATCTCCACATTATCTATATCTAGATAATATTTTTTATTTAGTAATGATTTTACCGTTAATGATATTTGATATGCCCTTTCCTCATCTATTTCTCCTATTTCATCAAATGAATATGATAAATGTGGATAATTTGCTTCAGTAATAAGTTCTTCCAACCTTAATCTTCCATCAAAATCAACTCCTATAATTTCTTCCGGTACAACTACGGAATAGTATTCTTTGACAATTCCATTGTCTGCTTTTTCTATTTTTTTATCTAATATCCTAAAATCATCTGATTCAATTAACTTCTTTATTTCTTTTATTTTTATATCAGGTCTATATGGATCAGTTATTATTTGGTAATCATAAATTTTCAATTTATCCATTTTATTTCGATTTTTGAGTTGTCTAGACCCTTTATTTTATTTCGATTTTTGAGTTGTCTAGACCCTTTATTTATTTCGATTTTTGAGTTGTCTAGACCCTTTATTTTATTTCGATTTTTGAGTTGTCTAGACTCTTTATTTATTTCGATTAATTTATTTTATTTCTATTTTTTTTGAAAAATACGTTAATATTGCTCAAAAATTAATATTTTCATTGTCTGTTTTTATATCTTTCTCCCTCCATTTAATCAAATATTTTGGCTAGTTTTTTATATTTTTACTATATTGTCTTCCTTCTTTGACTCTATATATATGTATCTTTTTTTCAGCTTGTGCTTTTATATTTTCTTACTCATTGATCTGTTGTACGAAGATATGTATACTATATATTGTATATTTTGATCACCCTTTTAGTGGTGGTAAGATGTGAACATTGTGCCATTATCTATTTTTAGATTCATTAACCGTTAAAAACAATAACATTTTACCACCAAATAAATGTTTATCTATTATTTTGAGGATAAATGGATTCAACCGTGATTTTCTTATGCTTTTTGGTATCTGGCTATGTCGTCCTTTAGCCAGCGTCAATATTTTATTTTCATTTCAAAAATATTGTAAATTTTAATGGTACAAATTTTATGTTTAAACAAAAAAAAATGTACAAAAATCAATTATGACTAAACACGAACAAAAAATCGAGGAACTTGTTGTTGAATTTTGGAATACTATGGGTTCAATGTTTGATGTAACATATAATCTAATTTGTGATTGTTACGAAGACAAAAAAACCAGTATCAAACCAGAATTAATTGAAGCTGCAAAAATAGTAATTATTAACTGTACGTATGAAATAAGAGATAATCCTAAGACTGAACAAAAAATTAATAATGATTATGAATGGAAACAAAAATTTATTGAAAAATTCATGCTTAAAACAAATAAATATTGGGGGGAGATAGATGAAAGAAAAGACACATTCTTTTTGAATAAAGCTGGATCAATGTTCAGTAATTTTAATACTAAGCAAGTTAATTCATTCAGGGTTCTATTCGGTAAAGACCAAAATGGGGTTGAAAATGTATCAGGTAAGAAAAAAAATGAATTGTGGGATATTTTTATTGATATGCTTGCTATAGGTATTGAAATTACTCATTTGAGAAGAGATCCATATATGAAAGGTAATAAAAAATCATATAAGATTAGACATCTCCCAAGTGTTAAACTTGTAGAATATGCAAAAAAATGGGAAGCTGATTTAAGTTATTAAATTCGCAAAAATAGGGGGAAAATTTTTTATTGATTATTAATTTTTTTACAAAAAATTTCAAAATATGGATTTAATCACAAAATTTCCATCTGATTCTAAAATATGGGGTCCAGGTGTGTGGTGGACAATTCATATACAAGCTAAGCATGCTACAGACCATACTAAGATTCAAAATTTTATAAAATATATTAAATTTATTTTACCGAGGCTTCCATGTATGAAATGTAGAGAGCATGCTACAGCATATTTGAAACAAAATCCAATTGAAGAATATTTAAACATGAAAGATAAAAATGGATTATTTGAGTGGTCAAGAATTTTTCATAATGCTGTTAATATAAGATTGGGTAAACAACATACATATGATTATGATACGGCTTGGTCAATGTATGAAGATGATGAATTTTGTACAATGGAATGTGGAAATTAACCAAAAATAAAAACAAACAGAAATTTAAAAATTGTAGATTTTTGAATTTCTGAATTATACATATAGTTAAACGTAGATGTGTAAATGTTCTTATGATGTTTACATAGTAGAGATATGGCTGACACAAATGAAATATATGAAAATATACATAAAAATAAAAAAAATCAAAAAAAACAGAAATTCAGAAATTTAAAATTTCTGTTAGATTTTTGAATTTCTGAATGAGTGATTTGATTTCGACAGATCCGAGTGTATGGGGGCCAGGAATGTGGTTGACACTACATATTCTTTCATTTGAGTCTACTTCTTTGCTGAGAGCTAAACTATTTTTTCCTACATTAATTAGTATAGTATCTAAATTGCCTTGTAAACAATGTCGTACACATGCATTAGAATTTATAAATAAGAATGATTATAAACCATACTTAAATATGAAGACATCAAATAATAAACATGTTGGGCCATTTAGATATATATGTAAATTACATAACAATGCTAATAGACTTAAAGGAAAAGTTGAAGTACATTGGATGGATGCATACAAAGAATACTCAAATATATCAAATATATGCGATGGTCAATGTGGGGATAATTTGAGTACAGAAATAAAATTAAAAGGATTAAATTCTAATGCTGAAATTTTAAATAAATTTAGTAAAGTACAACTACCAACACACCGTCCAATTGAAGTATGGACAGGTGATAAAACAACGAATGTAATGAGTAAACAGAATGAAACAAATAAAACTATGAATAATAATCGAGAAACCTCTGGAAACTATGCAAAGGCTGAAAACGCTAGAATTTTTGAAATAAAGAAAAATATATTAGATAAGCTAGAAGAAAACCCGGAGGTAATATTTATTAATACTAAAAAAGGGCAGATACATAATCCAAAAATTAGATTTAAATAATTACCCACTCATCATTTCATGCAATTCTTCGTCTGAAATATCAGTATCTGAGTTATCTATATCATATTTATTTTTTTTGTGTGTCCTTTGTGGCCGTTTACGTCTTGCTCTGGATGTAGATTTTGAGCGTGAATGTGATCTATTTCTTGATCGTGATCTATACACACTTGGTGATCTATATCTATGATATCTAGACTTTCTATTTTGTTCGTAATCATAATCATCATCTGAATAGTAATTGTAATTAGATTCATCATTATATCTAAAATTAGATGATTTTTCTAAATATGATATAATTTGGTTTAGTTTTTGATTTTGTTCATCAATAGTAGAAGCATACTCTAGTACTTCTTTAACAGATTTTTTAAGTTGGTCGATTGTTTTAATATGATTATTAACATCTTTCTTAATTTCATTAATAATTTTCTTTGGATCATCTTCGCGTACCTTCTTTATTAATTTGGATAAATATGCATCTGATTCATTTACTGTTTTTTCAAGATTATTAATTCGATTATTTAGATATACCCCCGCAAAAATACTAATACTTAAAGCACCAACAGAAGTTGCCCCAGCTGGGGTGATATAATTGGTCATAATATTTTTTTGTATTTTTTGTTATTTTTAGGCAAAATTTTTAGGAAAATTAAAAGATAAAAATGAATAAAAAATACAGAAATTTACTAATTTCTGAAAAATGAATGAAAGCACAAGCTGTAAAAAAATTCACAAAAATAAAAAAAATAATTAATAAATATGAATGTACCATTAGTCAATCTTCAACGGATGTTTGCGCCAAGTGTTAGCCCAGGTCCAGTAGTTACTGGTGATGTATATACTGAACAAGGAGATCAAGAGGCAAAATTTACAGGATTCACAGATACGGATATTGTAAATAAGAGATTATATGAAACTGATCATAATTATGAAACAAGAATATCATTAAACAATAAAATAAGGCAATTATATGGAACAGCGATAGATGGGCCAACTGTAGATATGTTAGTTTCATCTATTATTAATAAGTCTAAATATGGGGTTTTATATCCAGAAAAAATAGAAAGGATGATAGAAGGAATCAAAGCAGCATCAAGCCAAAAATAAAAATAGCCCTAAATACTACAAAAATAATAAAAACGGTAATATGAATTACGTTTTTATTATTTTGACAGCCGATAATTGCGGAGCATGCACAAAATTTAAAGGTAGTCAATTGAATAAATTACTTGATTTATCAAAAATGTTAAAAAATGTGACGACGATAAATATAAATGTAAAAGATAGAAATAATAATGATTGTGGTGATAGATATCATCCACAATTTAGAAAAAGATTCGGATGTTGGTATCCGTCATTTTATCTTTTTACAGAAAAAGATTTTTATACATTCAATAAACCACTACAAGGAAAAACATTGGGAGGAACATTTGATAATGGAAAAATGAAATTAGACAATACACAAAAATTTAGTTTTGAAGCTAATTTCGTTATAAACTGGATTAAAACTAATATTGCTAAGGATAAAAATGTATATAATTATACATCATCTAGTCAACAAATGGACAATTATGAAGAAGATTCAGATGTTGAATCCTGTGAAGAATTAAATATTTTTTAGAAATTCTGGAATTAAGCAAAAGCTGAAAAAGCTGAAAAAGCTGAAAAAGCTGAAAAAATGAGAAAACGCTGGAAATTTTTGAGAAAAATTTTTGGTAAAAAAATAAAATAAAATTGAGAAGGAAGAGATAAAATGAGCGATTTAACATTAGTTATATTTACATGGGATAAATGTAATCATTGTGTTAAATTTAAAAATAAATTAAATGAATCGGGTATGACAAGTATGGATGAACTTATATATAATGTAAATAAAAATATGCCAAATATTGTAGTTAGAAAAGCAAATATAGATGGGAAAGGAGATCCAAATGAAGCTGGAATACCAAAAAGTTTCTATAATTTAGAAAAGTCATGGTTTCCTTCATTTTATTTATTTCCAACGAATGAATTTAATAGTGGAAATATGACAAATGGGAAAGTAATGGGTGGAGTAATATCAAATAATGTTATATATGTTGATGGATCAAAAAGAAGTCTAAACCCAAAAGAAATACTAGAGTGGATTGAAAGAGAAAGTGAAAGTAGAGATAAGTACATACAATATGAAGAAGATGAGAATGAGAAAAATAGAAAATATGCAAGAATACCTAGATATGCAGATTATTCGATGAGATTGAACAAAATTTGATGGATGAAATGTAAAAAATATATAGAAAAAAAGAATATGACGGAAATTCCAAATTTTCCGCTATTTAAGAAATTATACACAGAATGTGGATCGAACCCAAACAAATACAAATTTACTAATCATATTAGGATGAAAATTAGTACAATTCATGATGTAAAAATAATTGAGAATATATATTACATAATACATCACTATCATGCGCTAGAAACATATTCAAAATATAAGGATTGGAATAATGTATTAAAACAGATTGAACCACAAGTATCGTCAAGGGTTAAAAAGAGTCTAGTGTATCTGACGGAATATGGGGGAAAATCATATAATAATGGTAATGGTATATCATATAATCCAGATGATTACTTACCACCATTTCTTAAGTTAATGATTGCAGCGTATATAATGATGTTGTCAGAGTAATTTGATAATTACATAATACAAATTTTATTTGTATTATTTTATATATAATTTGATTTATTGACTAACTAATCTATTGGTTGTCACAAATTGTGTGGCTGGTTGTGCTGGAGTAACAAGTGCAGCTGGTTGAGCCTGAGTAACAAGTGCAGCTGATTGTGGTTGAACAGGAGTTACTATAGCTGTTGGTTGGGGCTGAGTTACAACAGGGGTTACCATAGTTGGAGGTCTTTGTACATAAACTGGTTGAACTGGTTGAACTGGTTGTTGTAACTGTACTGGTCTTTCTGGTTCAACAGTTGCTCTAACATTTACAGGGACATTTGTGGATGACTCACCTGCTCTATATATATTGGCACCACCTGGACCTCTACCAACATAATTAAGCTCAGTTTTTACAGTTGCACCACCTGCAGCAGGGGTTGCAAGAACATTAACATCTGAATTGGGTGTAGTGTCATCGGAATATGCAAAATAATAAATAAGTGCAAAAATTATAATAAGGATAAATATGACGATTATGACTATATGTAACCAGAATAGGAATGTTGCCGTACTTGATGATACTTGACATGCATCTGCTATATCATCATCACCAGGGAATGCAATTAATGACCAATAATATGCATTAACACCTAACACTACTAAAACAATGATAACAACAATGAATATAAAAATATACCATCCCCAAGAATAATCTTGTTCAGCCATAATTTTTGTTTTTTATGACTTTTATTTTATTATGAAAAAAAAATTTTCATTAATTTTTTGATTTCTGCGTGTATTGAAAAATTAAAAAAAATTTGAATTAGAAAAATATAGAAAAAATTATACCAATATAAAAAGTTGATCGGTTTATCGAAAAAAACCACTAGAACAAAATCGACGCCGAATTATTTCACGAAAAAAATTTTGGAGAATAAAAATAATCAAAAATGGCAGCAGTACTCAGACAACCAAAACAGGCAGACGACATCACCCTTCAAAATAGGGTCATGAGATCTCAAAAGGCCAAAAAATATTATGATGTGACTAAAAGGGGTTCATCTCTAGGGGTTCGCATCGGTAGCGCTCCTCGATACTGGAAAGAACACCCCAACTATATTTATCTCCCAACGTACTATATTGTTGGTAACGAACCTGATCTAGTTCGAGCTTTGAAAGTCATTGACTATGCAAATATTGGGTCTGTACCTAATGCCGACCAAGTTGCACGTGGAGTCGTTGCATCTTGGGGAATTAGACCTGATAACTATAACAACCAGAATCAGAATCTTCTTAGGGCTCTCCAAGAAGAACAACAGGCAAAGTCCGTCGAAAGTACAAAGAAGCAGAACGTAACGGCCGCTGAAAAGAGACTTAAACAAGAACAATATCTAGCTGCTCTTGATACCTACATTAGCAGACGTAAATTGATGAAAGGAACGGTCTTCCCTGCAAAGGTTGATAAAAGTAAGAGTGTACTACCCGCTCGCCGTACTGGTGGTGTTACTCTAGCAGAGCGTGTCGAGGAGGCTAAAAATAAATCACTCAGAGAAAATGAAATGTATGTTGTCAATGTTAACAAACTTGAGGTTAAGGATCCTGCTACAGGCAGAATTTTGAAGAGTCTTATTCCTCTTAATAAGTTGACCGACCGTTCCAAGAATAGGACTGTCCCTGGTACTTATGTTGCATCTAATAATTTGGCTAAATTTACTCAGGCAATTCGTCTACTAAACCTTCCTAACGCTGATGCTGTGATCAAGCAATTCGCAAGTGGAGCTGCTCTTAATTTGGCTTCTCCATCTTTTTCTAACGTAGTCAGTGCCCCTGCTAGTCAGATTCAGCCTATGACTGCAGTTGGATCTAGTGCTCTTCCTCTTCCTGCAGTATCACCTCCTCTTCCTCTTCCTACAGTTCCTACAGTATCAAGTCAACTTCCTCTTCCTACAGTTCCTACAGTATCAAGTCAACTTCCTCTTCCTACAGTACCACCTCAGTTGAGTCCAACCGTCTCAGCGGTTACACTTCCTAGTGTTCAGCAGCCAACGGTTGCCCTCTCAGCGGCTACACTTCCTAGTGTTCAGCAGCCAACGGTTGCCCTCTCAGCGGCTACACTTCCTGCACCTACGTTAGGAAGTCCGAGACGTGTACTCCCGACCGTTCAGAGTTCTCCAACTACTAGGATTTCACCACGAACATCCCCAAGTCTGACCATGCCTCCTCTCTCTAGCCCAGGAAGAGTCTAATAGTAAAATTAAATCGAGCAAATGCTAGAATTTTTGAAATAAAAATAAAATAAAAAATAATCAGATAAAAATAAAATAAATTTTTATTATATTTTTGATCGATGTCATGGATAGAAATAGGATTATTGATATTTATACTCATAATATGCTTTATTATAGCAGTCTTGTTTTTTTTAGCACTAGATAGTCTAGGTAGGAGCCGTGCTGGAATAGTGGATGACGAACCAACAGATAATGCTTATAGTTGGGGTACTTGGGCAACACTATCAATTGTAATAAGTATTGCATTAATTATATCTACTATCATATTATATTATTACGAATTATCAGGACAAACAATTGTAAAAGTATTATTATTTGTTACATTAATAGCATTGATACTGACTGGAATTTTTGGAATACAAAGTTGCAATTCTATAGGAGGAATTAGTAATCCAGACTCTGAAGTCGATTCCGCTAGGAATTTAATTTTCTATGGTGCTATATTATCATTTATTGTTGCATTTTTTGTATTGATTGTCTTTATTATTTCAATATTTTATACAGTTACACCGGACCCAGATGAATGCACTAAATCTGAACCAGAGCAATTGCAATGTATTTTAGCTGAACCAGTATATAGAGTTGAACCAATATATAATCAAGCCTATGAACAAATATATATAGGGGAATCTGATGTATTAGTATCTGAAAACCCAGTTATTAATGAAGAAGTATCTGAAAACCCAGTTATTAATGAAGAAGTATTAGAAACCATGGTTGAAAGTAATTTAAAAGATGAAGTAAAATCATTGGATAAGCCAGAATATATAGCAGAGACACTTTATGTGCAGAAGGTTGTTGAATAATTATAGATTACTATATGTTTCATTGATAAACTTAGTCAGAGATCTAGCATCTTCTGATATTTCATTAAATATTTGTGTGTACCTATCAATATTTTTAGATAATTTAAATATATTATATAGCATGTCACTCCTGTTGCGAATTTTATAGACAGTTTGATTGAGTTGTTTCTTTTCCGCTGAATTCTTGGGAGGCATTACATCGAATTGTTTTCTCTTCTTTTCTAAAGTTTTTAATTCAGTCAATACATTGACAAATGCTTCATCCATAACTTTAACAAATACATTGACATTATTCATTGATTTATCTCTAGCTTCAACCATTGTTTCTAATCTTTTTACGTAATTTGATGTAGTTGCTGCTCTAATTTTTCTTGTATTAGAGTCAATTATTTGTGATACTAGTACTGGATTTTGAAGTATTTCACTGAGTCTAACAACTGGATACCCAATTGGAGAATCTGATTCTACTATAGCTCCATTTGTTTTATTTTTGACTTTTGTTAACATGATCTCTTTCATTTTAGCATCGTCATCTCTCATCAACATACATACACCATCGTTACATTCTAAAGCAACTGCACAAATATCTAATCCTGCACAATTATATGCGTCAATCTTTGCTGATAGAGGAATGGATATAGCTTTATTAGATTCAATAGTTGTTAGATCTCCTGGTTTCTTCATTACATTACCTTCTTTATCAATGACTACATAAGCTGTATTACCTTTAGTATCCAGGGTCTTAATATATTTAGCCATATTTCCTTCTGTAGTTTGTACCATTATAGAATTCATTGGTTGAAAACCTTTATTTACTAATAATTTTAAAATATCTTGATCTTCAACAATTCCGCTTGGTGTAGAAAATTCCATTTTACTTGCAGCTTCTTCACTTGAACTAGTTATTGATGGCATAACTGCTGTTTGTGGTTGCAATACTGATATATCTGTAGGTACTCCGGAAGATGTTGGTTGTAGTGTAATTGATGGCTGGACAATTGACGGTTGAGAAATAATAGGTTGCTCTCTAACTGGTGTAGATGGTATACCAGTCTGAGTAACGCTAGGCTGATTATTAGAACTATCTTTTTGAATAGTTGTAGGTTGAGATGTAACACTTTGTTGATTAATACCTTTATTTGGGACAATTGTCTGAGATGTTACTGATATTGGTTGAGACACTGTAGATCTAGGTCTAATCATCAATGGCTTTGTAGCAGGTCTAATTGATGTCTGGGACACAAATTGGGTAGATGGTCTAGATACTATTCTAGGTCTAATTGCCATGGATGATTGGATAGACGGAATAACCGTAGTAGGTGTAGATTGAATAACTGTTGGTTTTAATATATTAACTGATGAAAGTGGTACTAATCCATCTCTAGTACTCAATAATTGTTGAGATAAAGGCACATCAGCACTCAACTGACTCAATGGTCTTAAAACTGGTGATGATTGAACTGATTCTGTTGTAGGTAATGATACTTGATTACTAAATGGTGGTTCTATATTTAATGAATTCGGCGTTACTGATTTACCGAGTGATCCAATTACTTCATTTGAATTTAATGTAGTATTTTTTAATAGTGGTAATGATAAATCTGGTTGTGATACAATTGGTGGAGATAGCTGAGGTGATGAAAGTGGCTCAATAGTTATCCCTGGTGATGGAAGTTCCCCAATATTAGGTAATATAGTTGGACTCCTTGAAGGTGAATTCATGAATCCATTTATAGATACTGGTGATGATAAATCTGGATTCGCCATCAATATTTTTTTATTTTTATTTTGTTTTTAAATTTTTTTTTCTAAATAAAAAAAATAAAAATTCTAGCATTTCCTTGATTTATAAAAATGTCACTCGATTCTTATAGTCCAAATGATGACTCTGAATTAACAGATACAGAATCTAAAATATTAGATATGACATTTGGTGAGAGTAGTGATGATGATGATGATTATGGTTCATCTACTCACCATGATTATTATGAACGAGACTGTTATTATGATAGGTCATACTTCCCAATAGTAATTGCAATTATATTAACTATAATCTTTTTCTTATTATCATGTCCATCTAGCGATATGTTCTTTTCCATGCATGTACCAGACCCATTTTTCAATTGGATAACTAGAGCACTGATATTTTTCATTATAGCATTCATAAGTTTGGTTATTTTTGAATATTATTACTATAAGCCAAAACATAATCACAAAAAATAAAAATTGAAAAGATGAAAAAAATGAAGAAAATGGAGCGAATAAAGAAAACAGACTAAATATAACACATAAAATGAAAATCAAATTAGTCAATTTTAAGTGTTATCTAAATGAGGAAATAGAAATTATCGATAATAAAATTACACTTATATCTGGAAGTTCTGGAGCCGGTAAATCTTCTATATTACAGTCTATATATTGGTGTCTTTATGGTGGATTGAGAGGAGTGTATAATAATAAAACAACAGGAAAATGTAGTGTCACCGTTATGATGAATGGCTGCGTCATATATAGACAAGCACGACCTAATTTACTTACCATAAAATTTGACAATGGGAAATATTATGAAGATACTGTAGCACAACAAATAATAGATAGTTCATATGGACAAAAGGATTTGTGGTATGCCTGTTCGTATATCGCTCAGGATACACGTTGTTTATTATTAACTGGAACAAACACTGAACGTATGAATTTACTAAATGATTTATCTTTTGTTGATGATGATCCGGAGGAATGTATAAATAGAATAGATGTTGAATTAAAGTCTATGCAAAAATTATTTATAACACAACAAACTGAATATGAAGCGGAATTAAAATTGTTTATTACTGATGTCAATAGAGATCCTACAGTTTTTAAATATTCATTAAGTTTGGATGCTATTATAGAAAAAGAAAATCAATTACTACACGATCATACACTCTATAAAGAATTACAAATTACCAAAAATAATCAAAATAAACTACTTGGTAAAATATCATATATACAATCCAACATACAAGCTAAAAAGAATGAATTGAATCTTACCAAAAAATTACAAAATACAACAGTATTATCAGATCCTGTAGATTATGACCAACTAATACACAAATTACAAGAAAAAAAGCAGGCCACACAAACAGAACACACTAAAAAAAAGGATGAAATATCATCTAATATAAGTATACTTGAAAATCAATTAACCGATATTAATCTTGAAATTTCTAATCATCTAAAAAATAAGGATCTAATCATAAATACATATAATTATAATATTAATGAATTAAATAGACTTAATAAAAATATAGATTCAATTAAACAATCAATTGAAAATTATAATAAACATAAGGATATGTTACAAAAAAGCGTTGAAGATAAAAAATTAAAAAATAATTTAGATGATGCTAATTTTAGCAATCAAGATCTATGGAATACTCAAAAACTCGAAAACAAATATGAACTAATGAAAAAGAAATCAGAAGAGCTATTAATTGAGTATAATCAAGACATTATTCAATCAACTAAATCACAATTAAATCAACAACTTCAGTTTTTATCAAAAATGGAACAAGAAAGCAAAATTAAATCTACTGTTGATAAGCTTAAATTCAATCTAGAATTATATAAAGATGTTCAACAAATTCCAATTGAAAAAATTGTAGAAGCTACAAAAAAATACCACGATTACCAACAAGGCTTAAATTTATTAGTGTGTCCTCATTGCAAGGGATCATTAAATTTACAAGGTTCAACACTGATACCAAGTCATCTTCATAAAGTAGATTCAAATGAAATCGATAATATAAAGTCAAAGATTGAGGGTTATGAACAAATAAATAAAAACTATTCAGAAAAAATAAACATTGAAAAACAAATAGAATCATTAAATAAATTAATCACAATAGAATCTCCATTCACATTTGATCAAATTATAACTGAAAAAAATAAATGCGAAACAACATTAAATAAACTAGCTAAATTAGATTATGTAGAGCCACCTAAGCATACATCTACATCAATTTCTAATTATCTTGAATATAAAAAATCTAAACATACATATGATAATTTCATAAAATCATTTAATGTAGAAAAAGCTAAGACAGAACTACAAAACACACAACTTAAACTCATAGATGTACAAACTGATTGTAATAAATTGAAAATTCAAAAGGAATCGATCACTGAAAATAGTGAAATAACAATTAAACGTGATAGATTACAAACAGAACTTAACAAATATAAACAAATAAAGAAACAATGTGAATATGACTATACTAATTTAATACAAAAATATACAAATCAAGAAATTGAATACTCCAGAAAAAAATCAAGCTATGAAATTGAAAAAAATAATTTTATGGCATTAGTTGAAAAAGTTAATAAAATCAAAGAAGAGATAGTTACTCTAGAAAAGGAAGAAACAGAAAATATAAATCTATTAATACCAGACATCGATGAGAAATTAGCCGAATGTATTAAACGTACACAAGATACAAAAATACACATACAAAACGCACGTATATGTCAAGTGTTTTATGAAAGACAGACTATATTAAATACAAAAAGGGACGCTATAATGGAAATGCATCATAATTTGACTGCACTTGGAACTATAAGACAAATTGCTATCGATCTTGAGTGCGAACAGCTACAATCAACAGTCGATAGAATAAATAATATTATGAATGAAATACTAGAAAATATATTCGAACAGCCAATCACAGTTACTCTAAAATTATACAAGAAAATTAAATCAAATAAACGAATTAAACCATCAGTTAATTTGGTTGTCTCTTATAAAGGGGTTGATTATGATGGTGTTAAAATGTTAAGTGGTGGTGAATCTGATCGTATTTCACTTGCTTTAGTTGTAGCAATGAATCGTATTAGCTCATCACCATTCTTATTTTTAGATGAATCTTTGAGATCAATTAATGATTCTCTCCGTTCTCACTCAATTAAATCAATCAGAGAAGTATTATATGGAATGAAAACAATTGTCTGTATAAATCATGAAGATACAGAAGGACATTATGATAGAGTAATTAACATACAGAAGGACATTATGATAGAGTAATTAATATTACTGTAATTAATATTACTGAATATAATATATTATACATATATTATATTATTTAATTGGTTACTTATTTACACTGATACCGCCTTTTTTATTATACTCTTCCACAAATTTCATAATATCGGTAATCCAAAAATCTTTGACCATACGTTTTTCAGTTAAATCTTTCTGAGATTGTAAATTTTGAATTTCATATGCCAATTTATTCAATTCATCGTATGTATAATGTCTAGATTTAACACTGTCTAGTAATTTATTACATTGTTCTTTATTGAATCCCAGTTCTTGTGCTTGTGGTATAATTTCACTAGCCTTTTTCTTAATGATAATAATAGTTTGTCCTTTAATATACCCATTTTCGGTACCCTTAATCACTGCGTATATAAATCTAGAACGAAGCTGTTTATTCTTTATTTTTTCTGTAATACTATCAATTATAATCTGTTTTCTCTTGACATAATATGGATACCTTAAATTAAACCAATATTCCATCAAACTTTCAACTGTCTCAAACCTCTGTGGAATTCCGTGTTCATTTAGGGCCACCATATTACCAAGACTTATTGTACTAATTAACCTGAGTCTTTTGTCAGTGGGATTATTAAACCCCTCAAGTGTATAATCAGCTTTTGTTGTACTCATATTATATTTAAAATCCTTGATATTTATTTTTTGTTTATCTTTCTGATCCCTAAGTGTAACAAGCCAATTATAATATTGTTCAAAAGAACGACCAATTGGTAATTCCGTTACATGAATTTTATTACCTACATATTCCCAGCACCCTTTTGTTTCAATCCTAAGATTTGACTTAGTATTTTCACCGAATCCAATTTTATCAAGCCCTAAATCCATTTCATTATCCATCTCTATATCTTCCATTGTTTCCTCATCCACACTTTCTGGGAATGCTGCTGCCATGCTTACTACATCAAGTTCTTTATTTTCATTCTTATCTATATTAAGTTCAGTATTTTCATTGTTATCTATATTAAGTTTGATACCACTAAGGTCAATACTAGAAATGTCCGGACTTGCTAATTTAAGTTTTTCTTTCTTCTTTTTATCTACAACTGTTACTGATCCTCTAAATCCTTCGAAGTATGGCACTAGTGGTTCGAATTTCTTTCCATTTAATCTTTCTATATATGCTTGTGCTATTTGAATAGGGTGATATGTAGGAATTAATGATGCAAATCCAGTTCCTATTGCCTTTGATCCATTAATAAGTATCAACGGTAAAATAGGTAAATACCATTTAGGTTCTATCCATTCTCCTTCTTCAAATTTTTGTTGTAATAACGGCTTGTCTTCATCAATAAATAAATATGGCCAAACCCATGTAGGTTTTATTTCTGAGTATCTCGGTGCTGATGCATCTTTTCCATTTTGTAATCTTGACCCATGGTCCCCGTGAGGAAATAATAAATTAATGTTATTTGTCCCTGGATGTGTTTGTGCCATATGATTAATTGTACCTTGCATTGATTTTTCTCCATGATGATAACAACTAACATCTGATGTATATCCTGCTAAATTCGCAGTTTTAATCTTTTTTGCTGTTGTCGAACCTACTTTACCTTTCCATTTCTCATAACACCCATAAACTAGTTTTCTCTGTGCATCTTTAAATCCGTCCATAATCGATGGTATTTTCTCACGGACATTACTCACTGAGTGTTTTATTACTTCATAATTAATAAACGATGCGCATGTTAATTCATCATATTTCTCAATCCCATCATATGCTTTATAATCTATAATCCATTTCTTCCTGTTATCTTCCTGTTTTTTCCCAAATACAAGATTAAAATATTGAGGATCTGTTCTCTCGTCAAATACAAATCTTGTTATTCTAGGATTTGCAATTTCTTCTCTCGCATCCGCCGGTTCAAACTTACCTAGACCCTTGAAATAACTATATACCCATCCTTTTTTTGACTCTTGTTTTTCTTCCCATTTATGTAGTTCATTCTGTGAATAAAATTTATATGTTGTATTCCCTTTTGTTACTTTCACAATTGGCGTTCTAAAGAACGAAAAGAACCCAGGTATATACAACAATGAAATAAACTTTTTGAAGAAAATATTCATTCCAAGTCCACCTATATGAAATCCATCATCATCTGAATCACACAACCAAAAAATACGTCCATACCGTAGTTTTGCATAATTCCCCGGTATTCTATAATCAACTTTCTCAACACAATTAATATATTTCTTAATTAGTTGGATCTCCTGATTATTCACATATTTCTCAATTCCAGCCTTAGATACATTCAACGGTTTCCCTTTCAATGGTATTACTCCATAATAATCAGATCCATTTGGTATATTCTCTATCATTTTGACTGCTGCCGTTTTTGCCGAGTCTCCCTCTACAATAAAAAGTGTACATTGTGATGATTGCTCTGTTCCTGCATTATTCGCATCAAATCCTTTATCTACTCCACTTAAATTCTTTTTTCTAGTTTTCTTTCCTTTACCAATTAGTGCTTTATATTGTTTAGCTTCTAGATCAGCATATAATCTTTCAACAATCTCCCAATTATTTATTTTCTTTAGTACATCATCCCTAATCTTTATTGATGGACGTGGTTTCAATAATTTATCCTTCGTATTTCCATCAAAATCAGGATTATTAAGGTGACACGACATAATAATCGTTAGATGCCTTTTTACATCCGCTGGCATTAACTGTAATTTTCGAGATGTTTCACTCTTTTTTCCTCTCCCTACATTATTAATTGTTGCTCTTATTTTTTCGACTATTTGTTTATATGCTGCATCTACATGTACCCCACCTAATCTAGTAATCATTGAATTCACATATGATGTTACTCTTGGTGCATCCGGTGTATCTATTATACACAGTTCCACTATTGGTAGTATACTCGGATCTTTACTATATTTAACTGTTTGTTTTCCAATTTTCTTGTTAATAAGTGGTGTTCCTCGTGGCCATTCATAATGTATAATATAATTTTGATTATAATTACCCATCCACATCGCATATTTCACTATATCATACCCATTAAAATCTATCCCATTGAATACCACTGGTACTTTACATGCATACGATATATCTGCTGCATGACGTGCATATAGATAAAATGCTTCCCCTGGATATTTATCATAGTTACCAAACTTGTTATTGTAATAGTCAATTGGATATTTAAATCTATTAAAGTCCATCACGTATGAAATCTCAACATATGGTTCCCCACTATACTCACTTATTACTGGCTCTTCCTTATTTTTCAAGTTATTCGTAAATTTTTGATAATATTCTCTCTTATTAAACGGATCCCCTACTTTAACTATAAACTCTTTAGAATAAATATTAGTTAGTTTAGCTCCGTATCCATTTAACCCAGCTCCTGTCCTAACTACTTTTTCATCAAAGTGAGACCCAGACCTAAGACGACCAAAAATCATTTCTGGTGTCCAAACTCCTCTATTATTCATTTGTACTGGTATCGGTCTTCCTCCATTTCTAATTGTAATTCTTTTTTCGTCCATACTAATAATTATTCTTCCTATGTCAAATCCATTTCTTCTTGAAATATCTACATTATCTGATGCATTTGTAAGTATTTCAAGGAATACTCTTTCTGCTCCTGATGGCCATGTTATATTTTGATTAATAAATTTTAATTTCTTCGGTTCACTAAAATCCAGTAACCTTTCCATATGAGGGGGTGACACATCCGCTCCAATAAACATTCCATTTCTTAGATACACATGATCTAGTTCTTCCATCTCAGAATAATCATTCGCCGTCGCCAATTTTCCTTCTAAATGTGCATACTTAGATACATCATATCCTCCCTTAGCTCCATACTTTTCACCTACTTTATCGTAATTATTTCCTTCTCCATATTTTTGACCTTCACTCTTTACTTTATTATACCCCAAATTCAGGTTTGATAGATCTATATTCATGTCTGATTTATTTTATTTATCGATATATATTTTTTTTGTGAACATTTTTTCTCCATGTGGTGGACCTCGTCCCAGAATCAAAATCAAAATCTAAATCAAAATCTAAATCAAAAAATAACAGAAATTTAAAATTTCTGAATTAAACTATATACTAGTCTTCTATAAAATACATATGATTAACCCCGACATATCGATTGTAAAAATCTAATTATATATCGAGTGTAAAAATCTAACAGAAATTTTAAATTTCTGAATCCAACAGAAATTTTAAATTTCTGAATCTAATTATATATCAAAAATATATGAAATTCATATCATAAAATAGATATAGTTGAAGGCGATTATATAGAGTGTAAAAATG
>Ga0114925_10000171_pt1 | contig 25166 bp, 20 predicted proteins | sample SumtaG_2_FD_87287 | JGI IMG/M metagenome (GOLD analysis project Ga0114925, IMG submission 87287) | Deep subsurface microbial communities from Indian Ocean to uncover new lineages of life (NeLLi) - Sumatra_00607 metaG | ecosystem: Environmental > Aquatic > Marine > Oceanic > Sediment | place... | reverse complement strand
TGAGGGTTTCTATCCTGGCGGACGAGGGAACGGACATCTTCGAGTTCCTCTACAAACCGATAGACCTGGATGTGCTCTGGCACTCCTTCAACGGCGTTCGCCCGCCCCGCAACTTCATCTCCGATCGCAGACCTCCCCGTCCTGAAAGGACGCCCACTTCGATATCCCAAATGGGGATATCCGTCATTTGTTTCCCCTCTGTCAAGAAAAGAAACGGTCACACCACTCGAGCCAATGCTCCCGCACATCCTCGATCAAACGAATGTTGCGGTTGGTACAGCTGGCTAAAAACTCGACAATCTTGATTTCCTGCGGCGAGAATCCCGGGGACGCTGCGGTCGAATGATCCAGTTCTTCCCGATCCAGCCGCCGCCATTCTCCCTCGTGGACATACAGGATCTGCTCCACAACAGGGGTGAAGGTGAATCGAGAGCCCTTCAACACCAGGGGGACAAAGATCTGGAAGGCTTGAAATCCCTCTTCCCTCGCGCCACACTCGTTGACGATCTGCGCTCTCGCCTCCTCCAGGGTGTCGGCGTGGAGGTTGCTGACGATGCGGCAACCCGCGGTCCCCAATTCGGTCATCCGGCGCACATCCTGCCCCCAGATATAGGCATCGTAGAACCCGGGACTCAGCTCGTAAGACACGATGTAGTCCCCCGGCTTGCACTTCTGCCAACCGCTGCCGCGATTGGCAAGCCAGACCTGCGCACCTCTCGGCGCCATAGCCAGAAGAGCGGACATCACCGTGGTCTTACCCGCCCCTCCCGGCTTAGCACCTACCAGCCAGGAGGATCCCTGAAGCACCCGGGACAGAAGCCAGGCAGTCTGGAATACAGTCAGGGTCCCCGCATCGAGAAGATCCACAACCGAGAGCATTCGGCCCCCGCGCTGGTTGCTGCGGGTCGCTACAGATAAAACCCTGTACACACCCTGTTCCTGCAATCCCGGGATATCCCAACCTTTAGCCGAGCATATCCACAAGCTCCCAAAAATCCCGAATGACGAAATCCGGGCGACAGCTCTCCAGCCACTCCGGATCGTAGAACCGTCGGTTCTTGTCGGGGAAATAGAGGACCGTGGCGATGCCTGCGTTTTTACCCATCTCGATATCCTTACTGCTGTCTCCCACCATAATCGCCTGCTCAAGGCGCTTGCTCCGTTCGCCTCGTGCGAGCACAGGATCGAAATTTTCCAGGGCTTTCTCCACTGCCTCGGGATGGGGTTTGTGATGCATCACATCATCCAGAGAAACAATAAGATCTACAAGCGGATCTATACCCTCTCTGGCCAAAACCGGCTGTACAAAGCTGCGCTTGGAGCCGGTAAGAATGGCGGTCTTTTTGTTCGCTTCCTGCAGACGTTCCAGGATCCGGCGGGCATTTACATTGAGCGTCACTTCGGCGATCCGATCCTCAAGTCCTCCGATGATCTCTCTTCCAAAAGCCTCGACATCCTGTACACCGAAGCGGGCCGGCCCTGACCAGTCGTTGAATAGCTCCCGTACAATGGCCTGCTCTTCCGCTTGAATAGCACGCTTCGACAGGGACCGCTTGTACAGTTCCATCCAGATTCCCAGCGTGTCGGCCAAACACCCATCCCAGTCGAAAAAGATGTAGGTGTACTTCCCCGCCCCGGCTGACTTCCTGCGGAATCGTTTTTCCCTCACTATGCACCTCAGCAACACCACGATCTGATCAAAATAGTCAAAATGTGCTTGACTTAGGAAATTAATTAACTATACTTGTCTCAAACAGTCAACACGTATACCGGTGTATCCGGTACACCGGCATAAATTATGATGTATCCAGGAGAACCAGTATGAAAGCGTCAATCCGGAGTCCGCGTCTGTCTCTGCGTGACCTGTTGGGCAGAGAGTATACGAAGGCGGTTTGCGAAGCAAGAGCCTTCGCTTCGTCGGTCGACGTGAAACAGCTCGAATCCATTGCCGAGGAGAAGGTGGACTTCTACCCGAAGGAGTTCGAGAAGAGGGTAGATGAGCTGGTTGATTCTGTCGGCAAGCAGGTCTGCCCCGGGTTCAAGACTTCGGCCCGCGGGGCAACCACGGATGCCTTCATCAAGTCCAGCAAGTTCGCCATGGCTCCTTTGAGCGGCTACGGATTCATCCGTATCGGCGAAGACGGGCGGGCCTATCTGATATCGAAAAGCGAGCATTACCACGCTTCCCTGGGCCATGGTTTTCCCGGGTACCGACTCATCGAAAACGCCAAACGATTGGGCATTGCCAACATCACCCACAACAATACCCGCGGTCACGTCACCCGCCTGCTGGAGGAAGAACTGGTCCGGGTGGCGAATGGGATTGCCCGAGAGGATCGCAAGGGCTTGGAATCTGTACTGTCCTCTAAAGAATCCCACGTTCTGAACCGGATCATTAATCTGGAAACGGGCAGCCTGGCGGTGGAAGCCGCCCTGAAGATGATGCTGGCTCGATTCTTCAAGTTGGATAAGACCTTTCCCGAACCTCCCTATGCGGGCCGGACGCCTGTGTTTCTGGTCATCGCCGATAACGACGGAGGGAAAGAGGCCAACTATCACGGTACCACCATCCTCACCCAGGTCATGCGAGGCCTTTGGCCGGGAATGTACGAAAAACTCCAGCAGTGCGAGTTGTTCGTGGTGCAGCCGATCCGGATCAACGACGGAGCCCACTTCGAAGAACTGCTCAGCCGATACGATAGGGGAAAATACAAGGTAGCCGGGTTCTTTCATGAGCTGATCCTGATGAACTACGGAGCGATCCGGCTGGAGGAGTCATTCCTGCAAAAGGCGCACCAATTGTGCCTAGACCATGACGTGCCCACCTGCGTGGATGAAATCCAGAGCTGCATCTGGAGTCCAGAGCTCTTCCAGTTCCGTGAGTACGGACTCGAGCCTGATTTCGTATCCGTGGGAAAGGGATTTCCCGGCGGCCAATACCCGGCCTCCAAGATCCTGACCACGGCCGCGATGGACACCCTCACTCAGTTCGGAGCCCTGGTAACCAACGGCCAGGAGGAACTGGCCTCCCTGGCCTACCTGATCACCATGGAGTTCATTCAAGCCAACGCAGCGTATACGGAGGAGATGGGTAAGTATTATGAAGGGGAGCTCAAAGGTTTGGCCAAACGGCACTCCCAGTGGATCGACCGGATCGAGGGGCAGCGTCACCTCTCGTCGATCTTTTTTAGGAGCGAAGACAAGGCCGTGGCGTTCATCAAGCACATGAACGGGGCCTGCATCGACATAAGCGCCCATACCTACAAGCCCAATTGTCCGCCCTCGGCTCTGACCAAACTGCCCTTGACCTCGACACCGAAAATGGTAGACTTCCTGATCAGGGAGATGGATCAAGCGTTTTCTCGACTTTGAGGGAAACACCGGATGTAGATAGAGGTTCAGGTTATCGGGCTTCGCCGGCGTACCCGGTGTGTCTGTTCTTTCGGCTGGCATCAAAATAGAAACTTACATCGAGGAGACTGTTACGATGAGAAAAGTGAAGTTTGGAGTGATAGGTCTGGGCTTGATGGGCCGGGAGTTTGGCAGCGCCGCCGCCCGCTGGTGCCATCTGCTGACAAACGGACCTGCACCAGAGATCGTCGGGGTCTGTGACACCAACAAAGCAGCTAGGGACTGGTTCACCGACAATTTCGCTTCAGTGAAGATCGCCACCTCTGATTATCAGGAACTCCTATCCTCGAAGGAGATCGAAGCGGTGTACTGCGCCGTACCCCATCACCTGCACCAGCAGCTGTGCGTGGATATCCTAAAGGCTGGAAAGCACCTGATGGGGGAGAAACCCTTCGGGATCGATCAGAAGGCCAACACGGCGATTCTGAAAAGTTTGGCCGAACATCCGGAGCTGGTGGTGCGCTGCTCCTCCGAGTTCCCCTTTTTCCCGGCCTGCCAACGGCTGATCTCCTGGATCCGGGAGGGCCGCTTCGGGCGGATCATTGAAGTGCACGGCGGCTTCAATCATTCCAGCGATATGGATTTGAGCAAGCCGCTCAACTGGAAGCGCATGATCGAGTACAACGGCGAGTACGGCTGCCTCGGGGATCTGGGTATCCACACCCAGCACATCCCCTTTCGAATGGGCTGGATCCCTAAGAGTGTCTATGCGGTGCTATCCGACATCGTGCCGGAAAGGCCCGACGGCAAGGGGGGTATTGCCCCCTGTCTGACCTGGGACAACGCTTCCCTGATCTGTCAGGTGGATCACGCCGAAGGCTACACCTTCCCCATGACCCTCGAAACCAAGCGGCTCGATCCGGGATCTACCAATCGTTGGTTTTTGGAGGTCTACGGTTTGGATGCCTCGGCCAAGTTCACAACCGACGACCCCAACGCCTTCACATACCTGGAGACCAAAGGCACGGAACAGGCCTGGGCCCGAGTGGTCGTAGGGCACAAACCGATGTTTCCCTCTATCACCGGGGGGATTTTTGAGTTCGGATTTTCTGATGGTATTCTCCAGATGTGGGCGTCCTTTTTGCACGAGCTCGACGGTAGAGAGGTGTCTTTCAGTTGTTTTACTCCGGAGGAAACCCGGCTGTCCCACGCCCTGCAGACTGCAGCACTGGCCTCACAGAGAAAGAAGTCGGTGGAACCGATTCGCATCTGACCTGTGAGAATAAAAACGAGAACAGGAGATCGGTACATGAGCAACGAAAAACCAAAGGTAGGACTACTTCCCCTCTACTTGAAGCTCTACGATGACCGGGAACAGGACAAGCGCCCCCGGATCGAAGCCTTCTACAAACAGATCGCCTCAGAGCTGGAAAAACGAAAAGTAGAGGTTCTGACCTCGCCGATCTGCCGCACGTATTCCGAATTCGAGGCGGCGGTACGGTCTTTCGAAGAGTCCGGGGCCCTGGCTATCGTGACACTGCACCTGGCCTACTCCCCTTCCCTCGAATCCGCCGATGCTCTGGCGCGCACTCACCTTCCCATAATCGTATGCGACACGACCCCTACGTACTCCTTCGGTCCTGATCAGGACCCGGCTGAAATCATGTACAATCACGGCATCCATGGCGTTCAGGACATGTGCAACCTCCTCGTGCGCCGGGGAAAGGCTTTTCACATAGAGGTCGGACATTGGCAAAAATCCGATGTGCTGGATCGCATAGTCCGGCGCTTGCTGTCAGCCCGTATGGCTCAGCATATGCGAACCCTGCGGGCGGGGCTGATCGGCGAGCCCTTCGAAGGCATGGGGGACTTCTACGTGTCCCCGGCGGACTTGAAAATCACGATCGGTGTGGAGACCCGGCTACTGAACCCCAGACAATTCAAAGCCCTTCTTTCAGAGGTGACGGAACAAGAAATTCAAGATGAGCGGGAAAAGGACGAAAAACGTTTCCAAACAGACAAGATCAACGAGGAGGCCTACCGGCGCTCGGCGCGTAATGGACTAGCGCTTCAGAAGTGGATAGAAAAGGAAGGCATCGGGGCGTTTTCCTTCAATTTCCTTCACATCGGCAAAACAACGGGTCTTGAGACGGCGCCGTTCCTGCAGGCCTCCAAGCTCATGGCCCAAGGAGTCGGATTCGGCGGCGAGGGGGATCTGCTCACCGCTTCCCTGGTTGCCGCTCTGGCCGCGGGCAATCCTGAGACCAGCTTCAGCGAGATGTTCTGTCCGGATTGGAAGAACGGTTCTATATTCTTGAGCCACATGGGAGAGATGAACTGGAAACTCGCCGCCGGCAAACCCCGCCTCCTGGAGATGGAGTACCGGTGGAGCGAGGCGGCCAATCCGGTGTATGTGGCCGGGCGCTTCAAACCCGGAGAGTTCGTCCTGGTGGATCTGCTGCCCCTGGAACCCCTAATAGAGGGTGCCTACCGGCTGATCATCGCTCCGGCGAAAATGCTGAACGTACCCGGCAAGGACAACTTTGGAAGGAGCATCCACGGTTGGTTCAAACCGACCCTGCCCATCGAGGAGTTCCTGGGCGAGTACAGTCGGCTCGGAGGCACCCATCACCTTGCCATCAGCTACGGGTTGAGCGTCGAAACCGTCGAAGCCTTCGGTCAAATGATGGGGTGGGAGACCGTAGTCATACGATGACCAACGAAGTTCGTCCTTTCCGCGCCCTGCACTACGACCCGGACAAGATCGAAAATATCGGGCTGTGCCTGGCCCAGCCCTACGACGTGATCTCAGGGGAGCAGCAGGATGGCTACTACGAGCAACATCCCCACAACGTGATCCGCCTGATCCTGAACAAGGAGCAACCGGGAGACAGCGAGACAGACAATCCCTACACGCGGGCAAAGAGCACCCTCGAACAGTGGAAGATGGAGGGGGTGATTCGAGAAACCAAACGACCCTCCTTCTGGGTTTACGAACAGGCCTTCGACATTCCGGAGATCGGATCCAAGAAGGTGAAGGGGTTCATCGGTCTGGTGAGACTTCAGGATTACGACGAGCGAAAGATCTTGCCTCACGAAAAGATCATGACCAAACCCCTTGAGGACCGGGTCCACCTGATGCAGACCACATCAACCCAGTTTGAATACATTTGGAGCATATACCGGGACAAGGCTTACGTGACCGACAACATCCTCGACAAGACCGAAAAGCAACGGCCGATCATCGATTTCTACGAGGAGTCGACCCTGGTTCACCACAGGATGTGGCGCCTGCTCGACCCCGCCCAATGCCGGATCATCTCACGGACCATGGAACACCTCAAGATCTATATCGCGGACGGGCATCACCGTTACCAGGCCATGCTCAACATCCGGGATGAGATGAGGCAGAAGTTCCCCGATGCCGGGCCGGACGCCCCCTGGGAGTTCATCATGATGTTTCTGGTCAACTCCGAGCACGAAGGCCTGACCGTCCTCCCGACCCATAGAACTTTATACAACTTACAGTTCGCGAACTTGAGCGATCTGCACCTCTCCATCCTGGAACACTTCCACCTCAAGAGCTACTCCTTCAACGGCAGTAACGACGGAGAGGTGCGAAAGCGGTGGCTGCGAGACCTGCGGGACGCCGAACCCGGAGTGCACAAGTTTGGAGCTCTGATCACCAAATTAAACCGTTATTTTCTCATCACCCTGAAGGACTCCGAGGCCTACGAGGAGATGTTGGACCTTGCCAACTCCTCGGAGTGGAAGCTCCTCGATGTGAACATCCTCAACACCCTGATCCTGCGGAGAATCGTCGGGCTTACCGAAGAGCAGCTCTCCGCTCAGACCAACGTAGCCTATACCAAGGATCTTGAGGCGGCTCTGAATTCGGTGCGGGGCGGCACGATGCAGGTGTCCTTGATCCTCAACGCAACACGACTTCAGGACATCATTACCATCGCCGAGAACAACGAACGCATGCCTCGGAAATCCACCCACTTCTACCCCAAACCACTGTCCGGTTTGGTCTTCTTTCCGATGGGAACCTGGAGCCGAGATTCCGAAGCTTGAGGCGAACAGACTCAGCTTCATTCTGAAATACGCACAGTTTACACACCTTTGTTGGGACGATATTATAATGACGTTATGCCCTCCGCAGACACTTCATTTCGGGTAGAAAAGGCCCTGTTTGGAATCTACAGAAAGATGGGTCCTCAAGGACGCTGCGCGATTGGAATTGAACTGAGCGACAATATGAGAAACATCGCTTTTGCCGCATACAAAACCGCCAACCCAACCCTGTCCCACGAGGAACTGGAAATGCGATTCTTTGAGAAAGTGCTCGGCTGGAAGCTTCCGCTACAACCAAAGGCTCGACAGAAGAAACGCAAATATTGAAAAGCCAGAAGGAATTCCTGAAAGACATCGTATCCTCTCTTGAACAAGCAGGGATTTCGTACATGGTGAGCGGATCAATCAGCAGCACCTTCTACGGCCGGCCGCGTTCAACTCAAGATATCGATATCATCATCGAGGCAAAAATCGAAAACCTGCAGGAATTGGTAAAAATACTCCAGAATAAGAAATACTACGCTGATGAAGAAGCTGCCGCGGTGGCCTTATCCCATACATCGATTTTCAACGTTTTTGATGCCTCCTCCGGCTACAAGGCCGATCTCATCATCCGCAAAGACCGCCCCTACAGTATAGAAGAATTCAAGCGCAGAAGGACAGTAGATGTACTTGGGCTGTCGATACACCTGGTCGCGCCTGAAGACGCCATATTGAGCAAACTGGAATGGGCTAAAAAAGGTCAGGCAGAACGACAATTCACAGACGCCTTGGGAGTTGCGATCGTACAGTCGGATAAACTCGATTTTGAATACATGCAAACCTGGGCCAGAATACTCGATATAGAGGAGTGTCTAAACAGACTGATCGAAGAGAGCTCGAAATACCGTTGATCTGGTTGCGGTTCTGAAGCTTGAGGGAAAATTCAGCCCGCGACCCTCAATCTGCGCAGCTCCTCGACACCTTCCCAGGTCAGATTGATAAGCTGCTCTCCGTGTTTCTTAGCCGAGGGATGGGCTGTCCAAATCTCCTGCAGGAGCAGAGCCAACTCATCTCTGTTGAGATCAGCCGTCGATCTCGGCAGATGGACGACCTCTTTGCCCAGGCTTTCCCGCCGCTTGATCATGGACAGAACGCCCGCAGCCGCCCCCAAGGCTAGGTTGCGGGGTACCACGCCCTGCCCCAGGGCGATGACCATCGTGCCATACAGACGATCTTCGATCCCCAGCTTTCTGGGGTGGTCCCGACCGACCCTCTCGACCAGGTCGTTCAGGTTCGGATTTGTTATTCGCACGAGAAGATCCTCGGCGTACTCGGCGTATCCCTCTTCGGCGAACAGTGGATCTGCCAGCTGCGCATTGGCTTGGATTAAAGCGGCTCCGGACTCCTCGATGAAGGCTTTTCGGGCGGTCTCCATGATCCAGATATCGTTTCCCGCTTCAGACATGATCCGATATCCCTTGAGATCGGCCAGGTAGGCGATCAGTGCGTGAATCGCGTTGTGTCCGTAGAGCTTGGCTTCCTCGAAGGGAAGGAGATCCTCTTTTTCGATGAACACCTCGATTCCCCGCCGGTAACGGGGCAGACGAATCTTGGATATCAAGATCCGATTAAACTCCTCGACCAGAATCGCCCGAGGGAATCCCGGTGTGATGGCTGCCAAACCGAGTCTTTCGATTGCCTCCGGCTCCGAGATCACCCCACTCATTTTAGCGATTACTGTGTTCAAAAATTGAACATTCCCCCGCATCGACTCGGGAATCAGGGGGTATACCTGTTCACCCAAAATCTCTGCGGCCCGATTGTGGTTCTCCGCTGTATACACAATCGTCGGCAGGCTCTCATTGGGGGTACCGATCCGCCGCTTTAATCCCCGGGCAAGCAGGATGACCACGCTGGTCTCGCCTCCGGCTGCGTAGATGTTTACACTCGGCAGAGCCGTACACATTTCATCTGAGGCGGCTACTGCCTCCACGAATTGTTCGGCTTCCTTCGGAATCTGTGAGTTGTAAAGCTCGACCCCCTCCACCGTTGCCCTGTCGATTCGATCCGGCCGGGCGATGTTTACAGTATAGCGGCCGCCGTTCCTTCGCACAGCCTCGATCAGCTTCTCATCCACGTCCACCACCGCGAAGCGGCTGAAGTTGCCTGTCTGGTATGCTTCGTAGAGGAAAAGCGCGCTCTGGATCGGGCCGAAACCAAATCCAGTGTATAACTTGTCCCGCCTGGATTTCATCTCAGCCACCTTTCATGATACTATTCGTGAGGAAATCTTGTTTCATAAATCGAAAATTGTCAAAACCCTGCATCGATCCGCCTGCACAGCGGAGCTTTCGACAGATGTTGAAGACATTCAAGGAGAATTGGCTGCCATGTTGAAACCAGGATTCGATCCCAAGGACTTGAAAAAAAGAATCCAGAAGATCCTGCCTGAAATCACGGAGATCCGCCACGCTCTGCACAGGATTCCCGAAACAAAACTGGAAGAGCGGAAAACTTCGGAAAGGATTCGCGAACTCGTTGTCGACACCAGGATCGAGCTCTTGAAGCCCTATATCGGCACCGATGTTGTAGGACTGCTCTGGGGTACAAAAACGAAGACTCCTCGAGATACCGCCGATGGTGAGAACCGCAGTGGAGGGACCAATGTGACGCTGCGCGCCGACATCGATGCTCTGCCCATCGAAGAGAAGAGCGGTAAGAGATGGAAGTCCGAACACGACGGCAGAGCCCATTCCTGCGGCCACGATGGTCACATGGCCATCCTGATCGGGACGCTGAAGGTGCTGGACGGGCTAACCAACCTGTTCGACGGCAGCATCCGTTTCGTGTTCCAGCCGGCCGAAGAGGAGGCCGGGGGCGGCAAGATGATGGTGGACAAAGGTTTGCTCGATACCGATCCGAAGCCCTCCGCCGTCTATGCTCTCCACGGCTGGCCTGGCATTGCCACCGGAACGATCGCTGCGATCCCGGGACCGGCAATGGCTGCTCAGGACCGCTTCCGCATCACAGTAAAGGGCAAGGGCGGACACGGGGCGGTTCCCCATCGGGCCATAGACCCTATCGTGGCCACTGCCCAAATCATCAACGGGCTGCAGACAATCGTATCCCGATCCATAGAACCGGTTGCCCCGGGGGTGGTTTCGGTGTGCACGATCCATGGAGGAACCGCGAGCAATGTCATCCCCGACCAGGTCACCATGGAAGGCACTACCCGCTATTTCGACAAGAAGATCCAGTCCCTGATCCGTTCCCGAATGAAGGAGGTGATTCACGGGGGCTGTGCGGCTGCCGGGGCTACCTATTCCTTCGACTACAATGAGGGCTACATCCCCCTGGTGAACAATCCTGAAAAGGTGAATTTTCTCAAAGAAGTGGTGGAATCGTATCTCGGTGAAAAAGCTTGGATGTCCGATCTACCCCAGGTCATGGGCGCGGAAGATTTTGCCTTCTACCTCGACAAGGTCCCGGGAGTGTTCCTGCGTTTGGGTTTGGGGGAGGATTCGCCGAACCTGCACAGTGCCGAGTTCGACTTCAACGACCGGGCTATCGAGGCGGGGATCACCGTGATGAGCGCCCTTGCCTTGGAAACCTTGAGTGGAGATGCTGAAAGATGAAACGAAATGCGATAGTGGCCCAGTCCGGAGGACCCTCTCCGGTGATCAACGCTTCCCTGCTCGGAGTCCTCGAGGGCTGTCGAGGTTTCCCTGACCACATCGACAAAGTGTACGCCGCCTGGCACGGGATCGAAGGTATCCTCTTGGAAGAGCTCGTCGACATGTCCACCCAAGACCCTGGGGAACTTCGGCTGTTGCGTACCACCACTTCCGCCGGCGCCGTCGGAACCTGCCGCTACAAGCTCACCGAAGCCCAGAGCGAAGATTTCGAGCGCATCATCGAAGTGATGCAAGCCCAAAACGTGGGATACTTCTTCTACATCGGCGGAAACGATTCCATGGACACCGCTCACAAAGTATCCCGGCTGGCGGCCGAACGGGGAGTGGAGCTGGCGGCCACCGGGGTTCCCAAGACGATCGATAATGACGTGGGAGACCCCGAGTTCAAACTCATCGACCATACGCCGGGCTACGGCAGCGCCGCCCGCTATTGGAGCTATATTGTTCAAAACGTGAACGAAGAGAACCGTGGAATGAGTGTTTCCGAATCGGTTGCCGTACTTCAGGCTATGGGCAGGAAATCAGGCTGGATCCCGGCGGCGGCCCGGCTCGCCGACCCGGAACGGGAGATCCCGTTGCAGATGTACTTCACCGAAGGGAATCACACCCTCGAGACCCTGGCGGAAAACGTGAACAGGGAGCTGGTTCGCAGCGGGCGCTGCATCGTGGTGGTCAGCGAAGGTTTCGACGTGGGCAGCCTCGGTGAAATGCACGACGGCTTCGGTCATGTCGAGTACGGAGCCAGTCAGAGCACGGTGGCTCAGGCCGTTGTCAATTATCTGAACAAGGTCGGTCTGAAGAGCCGCGGATACGCCAGCGGCCAAGTTCCCGGCGTGCTGCAGCGTTCAACCTCGATCTTTTCCTCCACCGTTGACATCGAAGAGGCCTATCAGGTGGGCCGAAAAGCGGTGGAAGTGGGGGTAACCGAGGGCAGCGGTTGGATGGCCACAATCCTGCGAAAATCCAACTCGCCCTACCGGGTGCATTACGATAAGGTCCCCCTGGACCAGGTGGCCGCCTCCGCGCGGCAGCTTCCCCCCGGGTGGATCACCGCCGATGGGTTGGACGTGACCGACTCTTTTCTCCGCTACGCCCGCCCGCTGATCGGAGAAAAGTGGCCGCAGATCCCGATAGAGGACGGCTTGCAGCGCTTTGCCCGCCTGCGGATTCGGTTTATCGACAAGAAGCTTCCCGACTACGTACCGGTCAGGTTCCGACCTACTAATCGTTCTGATGAAACCCAGTCGGGTTGACGTTTCCTTCACCTCTACATAAGTGAGGAGAGAACTGTTTCAGCATCCACCAGACACAAGGAAGGTTCCCTCACCTTGCTCGAAGCCACCTCGGGGATAAAAAGTGCGTATTCGGTTTTGGTCTTGTCCACTCCCCGGAGCGGCGGGATACCTTTACGAAGTAGTTCGTGAAACGCCCCTCTGATCTCTTGATCACTCATCAATCCCCAACTCCACTTGGCCTCACCCAGCAGCAATCGCTCTCCGTCGATGGATCGGGAGACGACATCCCACTCCGGGTTATTGCCACGCCAATATCGCTTCGCCGGCTCCCACGGCCCCAATTTCCCGAGGTTAGACGATCCTCGGTGAAGCATAGGCACACAGCGACGACACAAATCTTCCCATGATTCTGCCACGAGACCTGATCGATATCGGGCCCACAACGTCTTTCGTGTCTCGGGTGGTGTTTGTGTCAAAACAGCCTTGTTAGGCGCAACCACGCGGAACCATAAACGAAAGAATGGATCGGCTATTCTATAGAGACTCTTCTTGCTGGTTCGCTCCGTTTCCCCGTACGGCGTCTCCCGGATAACCAAGCCAAGCTCGACAAGTCGCGAAAGGGGTCTGGAAAGAGATGTTGGCGGAATGCCTAACCGTCCCGCCAGCTCCGAAACCCTATGTACCCCTGCACCGATCAGATCGAGTAACGGCCGCAGAGAAATCGCCGGCGGAGTTTCTTCAAGAAGCAACTTTTCAGGTTCCCGAAACAGAGGGGAAAGAGGATCGAGAACACAGCGATCCACCGCCTCTTCGATATCGTTTCCAAAAATTTCGGCCAACTCCCAGTAGCGGGGGATACCCCCCCAGACGGAATAGGCCTGCACAGCCTGGGCCGCCGTAGCATATTTCAGTGCCGTCTGAATATATCCGGGAAGAAGAGGTTCCAACTCGAGCTGTACGCGAGATCTCCCGTACAATGGAGCTGCCGAATCTAACACCAAACCCTGCATCATGCGTTGACTCGACCCGGCCACGGCAACCGTCAACCCTGCCTTCGTGGCTTCGTGGTCGATCCAGTTCTGGAAGATGCTCGCCAAAGATGAATCCGCAGCGATCAGATAAGGAAACTCATCGAATATGATCGGCCCGGTCCATCCAAGGCGAGCGGAATCGGAAACCAAACGATCCAAAAATGAACGCCAATGAGGATACACAACCGAAGCAAATCCCGAAAACAGTTTCGATACAGCCTCCGCCAAGAACTCCCGCTGTATAGAGGGGGCAGATTGATCCGCCACTGTATACAAGCCGTCATGTCTGGCGGACCATTCGAGGAGCAGACGCGTTTTCCCAACTCTGCGTCTGCCCCAGATCACCGCAAGTCCACCCTGACCGCTACGAGACAGTTCTTCCAGGCGATTTAGCTCATCTTTTCTGTCTATAAACTCCATAAATAAAGATTATGCACAAAAACATAATGTTTTCAAGAATAATGTTTGTAAGCATAATCTTCTATAATAACACCACCTTTTTCGCAATATCCACATTTCCTGATACGGACGGATCGAATTCAATTACAGCCCCACAGAGATAAACAGCTCCGCGGTACTGGCAGATTCAATGTATATGTAGTATTCTGACCGCCTCAGTAGGCTTTGCGAGAGGAGGTCAGGAAAAATGGCGAGCAAACAGAAAAACGTGAACAATGGGGCTGATGAAATCTACAACCCGTCGTCCCATGTAACCGCGCAAGCCCATGTCAAAGAGTACGAGACACTTTACCAGCGTTCCCTCGACGATCCGTCGGGCTTTTGGGCGGAGCGGGCAGAGGAACTGGAGTGGTTTGAACCCTGGACAAAGGTAATTGACGATACGCAGAAGCCTTTTTTCAAGTGGTTCGTGGGTGGAAAGACCAACATCGTTCACAATGCCCTGGATCGGCACCTAAACACCTACCGCAAGAACAAGGTCGCCCTGATCTGGGAAGGAGAGGCAGGGGACACCCGTATGTACTCCTACTTTTCCCTCAACAGAGAGGTGTGTAAGTTTGCCAACGTGCTCAAAAGCCTGGGGGTGAAGAAAGGAGATATCGTAACCATCTACCTGCCCCGCATTCCCGAGCAGGTGATCACCATGCTGGCCTGCGCCAAGATCGGCGCCGCTCACAGCGTCGTGTACGGCGGCTTCAGCGTTGAAGCCTTGGCCGAGCGGATCGAGGATGCTCAGAGCAGGGTACTAATTACCGCTGACGGAGGCTGGCTCCGTGGGAACATCGTCAAGCTCAAAGACATCGCCGATGAAGCTGTTGGCAGGCAGCCCACCATCGAGACCTGCTTGGTGATCCGGAGAACCGGCCAGGAGATCAACATGGAGTCCGGGCGGGACTACTGGTATCACGAGCTCATGAACCTGCCGATCGCCGGCCCGAGCTGCCCGACAGAACCTATGGATGCGGAAGATCTTCTCTTCATCCTCTACACTTCCGGCACCACAGGGCGACCGAAAGGAATCGTCCATACCCACGGCGGATACATGGTGTTTACCCATACCACTCTGAAGTACGTTTTTGACATCAAGGATGAGGACCGCTGGTGGTGCGCCGCCGATCCCGGTTGGATCACCGGCCACAGCTATATTGTATACGCACCTCTGTTGAACGGAGCCACCAGTTTCATGTACGAGGGAGCCCTCAACTATCCCTATCCCAATCGCTGGTGGCAAATGGTCGAGAAATACGGGATCACCATTCTGTACACCGCCCCGACGGCGATCCGCGGTTTGATGCGTTTCGGCGACGCCTGGCCGAATCGGCACGATCTGTCCAGCCTGCGTCTGCTCGGTTCGGTAGGAGAACCGATCAATCCTGAAGCCTGGAAGTGGTACCATTCGGTCATCGGGAAGGGGAATTGTCCCATCATGGACACCTGGTGGCAGACCGAGACGGGGGGGTTCATGATCACGCCTCTTCCGATCACATCCTTGAAGCCCGGATCGGCGACCAACCCGTTCTTCGGTGTTGAGATCGACGTGGTCGACGGGGAAGGAAAGCCAGTTTCCGCCGGGGAAGAGGGTTTCCTGGTCATCAAACGCCCCTGGCCGGGCATGCTTCGCACCCTGTACAAGGACCCCGATCGCTACAAGGAGCAGTACTGGGCAAAGTTCAAGGACATGTATCAGACCGGGGATTCGGCCCGACGGGACTCTGACGGATATGTATGGGTGATCGGGAGGATCGATGACGTCCTCAAAGTCAGCGGCTACCGTCTCGGCAGCGCGGAGGTGGAAAGTGCTCTGGTCAGCCACCCCGACGTCACCGAAGCGGCGGCGATCGGACTTCCCCATGAATTGAAGGGAAATGCGATCCACACCTATGTGATTCTGCGGGAAGGAGTAGAAGGAAACGACAAGCTGGTCGAGACCCTGAAAAAACACGTAGGCCACGAGCTGGGGCCTATTGCCAAGCCCGAGTCGATCACCTTCGTTCCGTCGCTGCCGAAAACGCGAAGCGGGAAAATCATGCGGCGGCTGCTGCGGGCACGGGCGTTGGGCCAGCCGGAGGGGGATGTCAGCACCCTGGAGGATTAGTCACTCCACGGGGATCCCGAAGTAGCGAACCGCGTTGTTCCAGCAGATGTCCCGGATGATCCCGCCCAGATGGGGGATATCCGCCGGCAGCAGCCCGGCTTCCACGTCCCGGCCGAAGATTTCACACAACAAACGGCGGAAGTACTCGTGCCTGGGATAGGAGAGGAAGCTGCGGGAGTCGGTGAGCATGCCCACGAACTGGGAGATCAACCCAATATTGGACAGGGCTTCGATCTGCCGGGTCATGCCGTCTATCTGATCGTTGAACCACCAGGCGGAACCGAGCTGCATCTTTCCGGCAACCGAACCGTGCTGGAAGCTTCCCAGGATCGAGGCGGCCAGCTCGTTGTCCCGCGGATTAAGGGTATAGAGGACGGTTCCGGCCAGCTTGTCCTTGCTGTCGAGAGAATCGAAAAAGCGTACAAGGGACCGGGCAATCTCGAAATCACCCATGGCGTCGAATCCCGTATCAGCTCCGAGGGCGGCGTACATCCGGCTCGAGTTGTTTCGAAGGGCGCCAAAGTGAAACTGCTGGGTCCAACCCGCCTCTGCGTCCATTACGGCCAGCTCGAAGAGCACAGCGGACTTGAATTTCAGAATCTCCTCCGCTGACAACGATCCGCCTGCGCGAGCTTTCTTGAAGATCGCGGCGATCTGTTTCTCGGTATAGTCGGCGGCGTAGGGTTGCTCGATGCCGTGATCTGAAAGCCTGCAGCCGACCTGATGGAAATACTCGTGACGCTTTCGCAGCGCTTCGAGGAAGGACGGGTAGTCACCGATCAGCAGGTCTGCAGCCTTTTCCAGTTTTATGATCCAGGCAATGAAATCCTTTGCGCTTTCCACCGCCATGGCCTTGTCCGGTCGGAAGGCGGGCAGCACCTTGATCCCAAAGGTCCCCGTAGACAGCTCCTCGGCCAGTTTCTGATGATGCTTCAGATCGTCGGTGGGATCGTCGGTTGTACAGACCACCTTCACCTTGAAGTGGGCCATCAAACCCCGGGCACGGAACTCCTCCTTCTGCAGTAGAGTATTGCAGTGCTCGTAGATTTCTCGAGCCGTGTCCGGACCGAGGAGTGTGCCGGTAATGCCGAAGGGATCTTTCAACTCCATATGGGTCCAGTGGTAGAGGGGATTGCGCACCGTGAAGGGAACGGTTCCCGCCCAGGCGGCAAACTTATCCCAGTCCGAAGCATCCCCGGTGATCAGACGCTCCTCCACCCCGAAGGCCCGCATGGCCCGCCATTTGTAGTGGTCCCCGGCCAGCCAGATTCGGCTCAAGGTTTCAAACTGCCGATTGGCCGTCACCTCCGCCACCGGCAGGTGACAGTGATAGTCGAAGATCGGCAGACCTTCGGCATACTCGTGGTACAGCCGGCGGGAGGCTTCCGTGCTGAGCAGGAAATTCTCGTCGAGAAATGTTTTTGCCATTGAGCTACCTCCTGGCAAATGCTCCGCTGTCTTCCAACAACGCTTTTAGAACCGGCGATTGCTCTACCCGGATTTCTTCACCCCAAGAGTTTCCAGATGTCGGCCGATATGGACGTCCAGGGCTTGCCAGTACTCCTCTATGTGATTGTGCAGTGCCTCGAAAAACGCAGGTCCCAGCTCCTCGTCCCTGAGCAGCTCTCCGTAGGTAATATGGATGAGCTGCCTGGCATCGGGGTTGTCGAAGAGGGAGGGAAGCTCTCGGTCCGAAAGACCGTCAAGGCTCGGAACATTATCCAGGCGCGTGGTTACGACGTAGTAGCTGGTCGCCTTTTCGAAGCTCTCCAGGGCTGCCTGATGAAGCCGTCGGTACAGCTCCGGCTCATTCACAGCGATGATTTTCATGGCCTCCAACCAGTTCGTCCCCGCCGTCTTTATATGAAAACGCCCCTGGGTGAGCTTGCCGACCAGGGGAAAGGCGGAGAATTTGTCGCTGCCCGAATGGACCGAGATGCGGTAGCCGAACTTCCTGGCCAGAGCGGCGTGGGTGGCAAAGGTGCGCTCGAACTCCTTCAGATCTCCTATGTAGTCGATGCCCTTTTGAAACTCACCGACGAAGCGCGGTGCCAGGGAAGCGATCGTCATCCCCATTTCTTTGGCTTCCAGGGCAACGAAGAGGTGAGCTTCCGGAGTGGTGGGAGTTTCCGTCTCGTCAACCGAGAGCTCGAAATCGAAAGCCCCCTCCCCTTTTGCCTCCACCCCGGCACGGTACAGGCGCTGGGCATGTTCTACAGCCTGGCCGTAGATCAGGGCGGTTCGGGCCAGGACCTCCCGGGAGAACCGGATCGTTTCCCCGGTATCGAGGTCGACCTGCAGTGACAGGTAGGCGTCTTCAATCCGGCGGCGATAGCTCTCCTCCAGCGCCTCGTAGGCGGTGAGTATCTGGGCGTCACTCCCGGCGGCGTATTCCTTCCTGATATAATCGGAGACATCGGCGGTGATCATGGTAAAACCAACGCCAAGGGCGGTCCGCACCCAATCTTCACTCTTGAGGTGATCCCCGTCCGCCCCCCACGGTCGCTCATATCCCTCCTGAAACACAGCCCAGGTCGAGGCGTCCAGCACCTGCTCGTAGTCCCTGCCGGTCAGATCCAGCTCCCGCACCGACTGCTGGGCCAGAACCGGACAGGCCTGATACCTGGTCATCACTCGGAGGTGCCCGGGGCCGGCCATCCCGAGACGGTCCCCAACCCCAAAGGTGACCGCCTGGTCGCAGAGGGGAGACGGCGCAGTAAAAGGCAGAGCTTGGCGCAGGGCCACAGCATTGGCATGGCTCAAGGAACCGATCAGGGCTTTTCCGTGAACCCCACCGGTACCGGTGGTAATGTCCACGCTCTGCCCCTCGAATCCCTTCAGACCTTCAGGGGATCCGAAGATCCCCAGGGCTCGGTCCCAAGCGAAGGTCGGTTCGTCGTGAGACGCCCCCGGTACCTTCAGCAGGGCGAGCACGACGCCGTTTTTTTGTTTCAGGGAGCTGGGATACAGAAGAGCATCCGCCCTCCCGTCTGCGGCAACGTCGGTATCAAATCCCTGTTCGCCAATCAGCTCCGCTTCCCGGGCTTCAGCGATCCACTGTTCGATAGTCCGTTTGTCGATGCTCACTTACTCCTCCCCTCTTATCCGGTGCAACACTTCCCCGGCATGATCCACGAAAAGAATTCCCTCATCTTCCCGATTCTGGTAGTCCTCGACCCGAATGGAGGCCGGGTCCATATAACCGAGATCGAGCTGCCGGCACATCTTTTCGGGAATACCCGTGGCTAATATAACTTGTATGCGGGGTTTCTCCACCCCGTTCTCGAAGGTACCCAGACCCTTCACATGGCCGGAATGAGCAAGGACCCCTCGGGGTACGTCTTTGAACCGATCCATCTGCTTGAGGAAGTAATCAGCCACGTGATAGCCGACTTTCTCTAGATACGCTCCCCAGGTGGAGGAGACTTCTTTCAGATGGGGCGCGTAGATGATAAGCTTGCCCCCTTCGGCTACCACCGGTTCGAGTTTGTACATCACCTTGCCGCCGACCCACAACTCATCATACATCTCCGGGGCTCTGCCGATCACGGTGTGGTACGGCCCGTCTTTGTACCGGATGTGCATTTTCGTGGACAGGTCCGCTGCGCGGGACCAGGCTTCTTCCGCGGTTCCCACGTACAGACCCGCCAGGCTGCCGGAAACCTCGGCCTGGTCGGCACCGTGGCCCACGACCATGCAGATACAGTGTCGGGGTACCGACACCATTTCAGCAGCCCGATTGACCACTTCACGGACAGGGGTGTTCTTCCTGCCGATGGTCTTCCAGCAGCTGATCACAGCCCCGAGCCAGTGAAAGAAGTGCAGGGAATCCCCCCCGGAGATGCCCGGAAAGAGGTACTTGTTGCCCCCGGAAATCCCAACGACCTCGTGGGGGAAAACCGGGCCTAGGATGAGAATAAGATCGTAGTCAAAAACCGCCCGGTTGATATCCACATCCACCGCTTCCCTGAATAATCCTCCGCTTATCTTCTCGATCTCCTCCTCGGAGATCGTTCCGATCTTGGTCAAGGTATCCGGCAAGTCCCAGCGGTGATTGAGAAACAGGTTGTCGGCAAACTCCTCAGCCTTCCGCTGCGGGCTGATCCCGTACAACTCGAGGATCTGCTCATCGTCGAGGGGATGATGCGATCCCAGGGCAACCATAAAGTCGAGCCTCTTGGCCCTGCTGCCTATGACCTCTTTGACGGCGGTGATCAACCGGGGCAAAGGACAGGTACGGGTGGCATCCGGGGTAAGTACCAGCACCTTCTTGCCCGCCACCAGTTCGGAGGGTGTACCCTCCGCTATTATAGCCTTGGCTTCCTCGAGGCCGATATCCAAATCCGGATTTCCTCTTCCCTCCACCATGAGCTCACTCCTCTCTATCTCTTTTTCCACGGAGGCGTGTCCGGGAGAAGCTCGTTGAACTCCTCGATCAGCTTGTCCTCGTAGTCTCCGGCGTAACTGCCGCTGAAGAAGCGATCCATAGCTTCGTTGAGCAGGCGGTCCCAGGATTCCTCCTCGCTCCCAGGCTTGATGGGATAAAACTGGGCTCCTACCGCTTTGGCTGCTTTCATATCTCCAGGGGCATCCCCGATCATCAACATCTTCTCCGTTGGATACTTGCCCCCCGCCGCCAGGCCAAGATGCTCCTTCTTCTTTCCCAACTCCTGACCGGCAATGATGCGAACGTATTTGGCGATATCGTGTTCAAACCACTCCCGCTGCAGAGCTTCGCCGGGCGTGCCGGAAACGACGATGACATCCGCCTTTTCCACCATTTCCTCAAGAGCTTGTCGCACTCCCGGAAACGGCGGCACATCAACCACGGTATCGGCGATTGTGACATTGACCGCTTCGGACCACTTGAGGGTCTGAATCAGATCCGGATCAGGATTGCTTTCGATCTCTTGCTTCAGCGTTGGATTCCCGAGAGAGGGAGCACTGGCAACCCACTTGCGTAGTGCGGGTACCTCGGGGATCTTGACGCTGCTCTTCTGTACCTCCGGGCGGTTTTTGAGCAGATCGAAAACCCGCAGCAGCGCGGGAAAACGGTTTTCTCCCCGCCACTGGGAGTAGAGGTTGACGAACTCCGCCGCCTCGCGGGCGTACTTGGAGATCGACTGCAGCTTCCAGTGCTTGACGATGTTGGGGATGAAGCACTCCTTGTGCTTCAGCTCCATACTGGGGAAGGCACATCCATCGGAATCGATCCCAATAAAAAACTCTTTCTTTGGTGTTAGATTCTTGAGGTCCTCTTTAGTCATTTCCTATGTCTCCTTCATATTCGTTCACGTTTGGGTTATTCAGAGTTACGGTAGCCAAGCCCTACAATACCTCAAGCACTCCGGACTCTGCATTTGAACTCAAGAGCTATATGTTGTCGATCAGATAGCCCCCGTCCACGGCCAGGGAAACGCCGGTGACGAAACCTGATGCCTTGGGGCTGGCTAAGAAAAGGAGAGTTCCGGCAAGCTCCTCTGTCTCGCCAAAACGACCATTGGGGGTGCGGGCGATGATCGCTTTTCCCCGTTCGGTCAGCTCGCCGGTCTTCTCATCGTACAGCAGGGCTCGGTTCTGCTTGCCCACAAAGAATCCGGGAGCAATGGCGTTTACCCGGATCCCATGGGGAGCAAACTCCTTGGCTGAGGCTTGGGTCAAATTGAATACTCCGGCCTTGGCGGCGTCGTAGGCCCAGACCCCGGAGAGGGGAATGTATGAAGCCATGGAGGCCATGTTGATAATCCCTCCCCGAATCTTGCGTTTGATCCAATAGGCGGCAAAGACCTTTGTGGGGACCATCAATCCCGCAACCAGGTTCAGCTTGAGCACGAACTCGAAGGTCTCCATATCCTGATCCACAAAGGCACACTTTCCCCTGTTCCCCCCCACTCCATTCACGAGCAGGTTGGGAGGTCCGAAAGCCTTTTCCGTGGCTTCGATGGCTTTGGCCACAGCATCTTCGATTCCGGTATCGACCTCGTAGCCGAAGAGCCTGTCTTTTGCCCCTTCTGCGGTTTCGCTCAGACGGCTTATGGCCTCATCGATGGTGCTATGTTGAAGTTCCCAAAGGGCGACCTTTGCACCTGCTTTGAGCAGAGCAGCCGCCAGGGCTCCGGCGATGGCGCCGGCCCCTCCGGTAATGACTGCTACCGTGCCCTTAAGTCCGAACATTTCTTCCAGATATTGATTCTCTCCGCTCATACGTCACCTCCCCTCCTTTAGATCTTGGTCCACTCTGTGTGAAAAGTTCCTTCCTTGTCCACCCTCTGGTAGGTGTGGGCGCCGAAGTAGTCCCGTTGGGCCTGAATCATGTTCGCCCAGAGACGTTCGTTTCGATAGGCATCGTAGTAGGTGATGGCCGATGAGAAACCCGGCACCGGCACCCCCATCTGAATGGCCGTGGATACCACCTGACGCCATCGAGCCTGGTTGTTCTGCACGATCTCGACAAAGTAGGGATCCAGGAGCAAATTTCTCAACGACGGGTTACGGTCGTAGGCTTCTTTGATCTTCCCGAGGAACTTGGCCCGGATGATGCACCCTCCGCGCCAGATCATGGCGATCTCGCCCAGCTTCAGATCCCACTTGTACTCCTCGGCGGCGGACTGCATCAATGAGAACCCTTGAGCGTAGGAACAGATCTTCGCGGCGTAGAGGGCCTGGCGGATCGATTCGATGAACTCTTCTTTATCACCGTGAAAGGCCGTTTCCGGCCCGGAGAGAAGGGCGGAAGCCTCGAGCCGCTCTTCCTTCACCGCGGATATACAGCGGGCGAAGACCGCTTCAGCAATCGTAGGTGTGGAGATACCCAGATCCAGAGCGGACTGACTGGTCCATTTGCCCGTTCCCTTCTGTCCGGCTTTGTCCAGAATCATCTCCACCAGGGGCTGCCCGGTTTCCAGATCCTTCTTTGAGAGAATATCCGTCGTGATCTCGATCAGGTAGGAGTCCAACTCCCCCTCGTTCCACTTGGCGAAGGTCTGATGCATCTCCTCGTGGCTCATCCCCAGGGCGTCTTTCATCAACATGTAGGCCTCGCCGATGAGCTGCATATCCCCGTATTCGATTCCGTTGTGCACCATCTTCACGTAGTGACCGGCTCCATCGGCACCGATATAGGTACAGCAGGGCTTACCATCTACCGTGGCGGCGATATCGAGGAAAATCTTACCTACCTGATCGTAGGCTTCCCTGGTACCCCCCGGCATGATACTGGGTCCGTGCAGCGCGCCCTCCTCCCCGCCGGAGACACCGGTACCGATATAACGCAAACCCTTTGTCTCCAATTCTCGGGTACGGCGAATCGTGTCCTGAAAGAAGGAGTTGCCCCCATCGATAAGGATATCCCCCTTCTCCAAATGCGGCGCGAGCTGGCCGATCGTATCGTCGACCGGTTTTCCCGCTTTCACCATAATCATGATCGTACGGGGTGTTTTGAGTTTTTCCAGAAACTCTTCAATACCGTATCCGGCAACGATCTTCTTACCCGAAGTCCTCTGATCCATGAACTCTCGAGTACGCTCAGCGGTGCGGTTGTACACCGCAACGGAGTATCCCCTGCTCTCCATGTTGAGTACGAGGTTTTGGCCCATCACCGCCAAACCGACAAGTCCTATGTCTGCTTGCATATGCCTGTCCTCCAGAAATTTAAGATTTATTCCACCCGCAGCGAAGGCTCGACCGGAGCGATCACCAGTTCCATTCCTAATGCCGCTATCGTCCCCCCTTCGATGATTCCCGAATCTGTGACCAAGACATCGATATCCCTGGCCCGAGCAAACACACTAAACGCAGTAGCTCCGTATTTCGAATGATCCACCAAAATAACCGATCTCCGGGAGGCCTGAATCACGGCGCTCTTCACCTGGCTCTCGATAACATTCTGAGAAGTGAAAACCCCGTCGACGGAAAACCCGGTAGTGCCCAGGAAACAGGTCTCGATCCGGATGCCCTGTATCGTCCCCAGTGCTCCAGGACCGATGAACGAACGAGCCTCGGGTCGAAAACTACCGCCAGTGGAGACCAGGGATATGCCCGCCGAATCGGCTAATTCGAGGATCGCATCGAGAGAGTTGGTAACCACCCGCAGTTCCATGTTCCGTATCTCGCGAGTCAGAGCGGCACAGGTGCTGCCCGCATCGATGAAGATGGTCTCTCCCGGCCGAATCAGCTCCCGAGCCTTCCGGGCTATCGATCGTTTTTCCGCCGTGTGCTCCCCTTCCCGGATCACAATCGTCCGCAGATGTCCCTGCTCTTCGGCAAGTACCGCGCCACCGTGCGTGCGGATCAGCTTGCCTCGTTCCTCTATTAGCGAAAGACACCGACCTTGTCAAGGGGCAACGCTTCGCGTATCGCCCCGGGTATCAGCCATGGCCCCTTGGCCGAGACGGGAGTCGGACGACGAGTGCGGATACTCATCGCCACTCATCCCATTGACCTCAAGCGGGGATGCGGGATTTAATGATGTCATGACTGACATTCTTGCTCAGAAGGACTCGTATCTCAAAGAGTTTGAGGCTAGGATCACGGATGTAAACCGTGAAGAAGGGGCTGTCGCCCTGGACAGAACGGCATTCTTCCCCGGAGGGGGAGGCCAACCCCACGATCAAGGCCTGCTTGCCGAAATACCTGTCGAACGGGTGAAGCGGCAGGGACAGTGGATCTGGCACTGGCTGAAGGCAGAGCCCCCGCAGGAAGGCGCAGTGGTTCAAGGGCGCATCGATTGGGAGCGCCGCTACCGCTTGATGCGCACTCACACGGCGTTTCATATCCTCTGCGGAGTGGTCTGGCGGGATTATCAGGCTCTGGTAACCGGCGGCAACATGGAGGAGCTGCGGGGTCGTATGGATTTCGAATTCGAAACCTTGCGTGGAGAGCTGGTCCACGAGATCGAGGAGAAGATCAACGCGGAAGTGGCGGCTGCCCGCCACGTACAGGTCAAGTTTCTTCCGCGGGAAGAGGCGTTTAAGATCCCCGACCTGATTCGGACCAAAATCAACCTCCTTCCTCCCCAGATACAGGAGGTTCGGATTGTAGAGATCGAAGGGTTGGACCTCCAGGCCGACGGAGGAACCCATGTAGCCAACACCAGCGAGGTAGGCGCTATCCGCATCAGCGGCTACAAGAGCAAGGGGCGAATCAACAAGCGGATAGAGCTGGCCCTGGAGCCCTGAAGCCGCCTTTCGGTTGCCCCACTCTCTACCGGGTGACCAGCCCCCTGGATGGCTCCATCAGTTTG
>Ga0114925_10000170_pt1 | contig 25329 bp, 15 predicted proteins | sample SumtaG_2_FD_87287 | JGI IMG/M metagenome (GOLD analysis project Ga0114925, IMG submission 87287) | Deep subsurface microbial communities from Indian Ocean to uncover new lineages of life (NeLLi) - Sumatra_00607 metaG | ecosystem: Environmental > Aquatic > Marine > Oceanic > Sediment | place... | reverse complement strand
GGCGATGAGCCAAAACTGATGCTTGAACAGAATCCCATCATGGGATGAGCAGGAACACTATGAACACATACAAAGAACTGATAACTCAACAGACGCGTCGCTCATTTCTCGAGGGTAGCCTCCTCGGCCTTGGAGCTGTTGCATTGAGTGAATTATCGGCAGAGAACACGTTGGCAATGGCTGCTCAACCTCGTACTGGTGTGGATGGTGGCCTTGAAGCGCTGCCGCATTTCCCTCCAAAAGTTCGTCGGGTTATCTATCTCTTTCAGTCGGGTGGTCCAGCACAGATGGACTTGTTTGACTATAAGCCTGACCTTCAGAAAAAGTTCGGTGAGGAAGTGCCTCGGTCGGTCTATCCAGATGAACGAAAAACGACCATGACATCTGGCCAGAAGTCTTTCCCCGTCGCTCCATCATCACTCACGTTTAGGCAACATGGAAAAAGTGGAACCTGGCTCAGCGATGCTCAAAAACATCTTGCTGGCGTTGTCGATGATCTGTGCGTCGTAAGGAGCATGTACACAGATGCTATCAATCATGACCCGGCTGCAACACTTTTTCAGACAGGATCAGTGATTGCTGGCCGACCAAGCATGGGCGCCTGGGTGAGTTATGGACTTGGCAGTGAAAATGCCAATCTCCCATCGTTTGTAGCACTCACATCCAATGGAACGGCTAAAGCAGGACAGCCACTGTACGATCGGTTATGGGGAGCAGGATTTCTACCGGGGCGTTTTCAAGGGGTCAAATTTCGCGGCCAGGGAGATCCCATTCTCGATCTTTACAATCCACCCGGCATGACTCGTGAACAGCGACGACGAACACTTGATTCGTTAGTTCGATTGAATACTGAGCAGGCCAGTCACTTCAATGATCCGACCATTGCAACTCGTATTGCACAATATGAGCTCGCATTTCGCATGCAGATGAGTGTCCCTGAACTCATCGATGTTCAGAGTGAACCAAAAAACATCCTCGATCTATATGGCCCAGAAGCAACTCATGTTGGGAAGTATGCCTACAACTGCCTTCTTGCGAGGCGACTCGCAGAACGCGGGGTTCGTTTTATTCAGCTGTATCATCGTGGATGGGATGCTCACAATAACGCACCCAAGGGCGTGAAGGCACAATGCAAGGATACGGATCAGCCAACGGCTGCTCTTATCAAAGACCTGAAACAACGTGGCATGCTCGACGATACGCTCATCGTGTGGGGAGGTGAGTTTGGTCGAACAATCTACTGCCAGGGCAAGCTTACTCCGCAGAATTATGGCCGTGACCATCATCCAAATTGTTTCACCTATTGGCTGGCAGGCGGCGGTGTCAAAGGGGGAATGACATACGGTCGCACAGACGATTACAGTGTCAACGTGGTTGAACATCCAGTGCATGTACATGATCTACAAGCCACAATTCTTCACCAGCTTGGCATCAATCACGAAAAGCTCACCTACCGCTTTCAAGGACGGCACTATCGCCTCACAGATGTCCATGGGAATGTGGTTGAGGATCTTCTCGCATAGCGACCTGTATACCCAGACTCTTAATCCTGTCGCTCCTGCACCAGCACGGCCCAGCCGACATTCGCAAGGTCTGATGGTCGTCCAGGAATAATAATTGGCTCAGCTGCAGCAATACGCTGCGACGCACCCCCAATATCAATGGCTGTCACTTTCTGTGGCGATTGAGCCGCTGCCCTTCTTAATCGCTCGACTATCAATGGATCAGCTCTCACATCCTGTGCCTCAATCGCAACATCACCTCCATCAAGATTTGGATTTTCCAGAATGAGACCGCCAAGCGGTTCACCATCAATACTATCGTCACGAAGGTCGATGACTGCTACTGCAAACGGCTTGTTCGAAGCATTCCACTCGCCAATACCATTGAGTGAATGAAATAATACGCCAACATCGAACGTCATCATCAAAACACCCAGACATTGCTTATTGCCAGCATCCGATGGAGCATTCCAGATGGGTGTGGAGAAGGCAACCTTCAACGTTCCCGTTGTCATACTTTTGTAGACGGTTGACCGATGCGACTCTCTGATTGGTCGGGATGGGGTGCCTGCAGGAAGATCTTGGTTTCCGCCGTGGAAGTAATCCCGATGAGAAAAACGTTTTCCAATGGTTGAACCAGGCGGTGAACGGGCAATCTGCACGCCTTTTGCGTCACAGACCGCCCAACATTCAGCATCAACTGCTTCCCTATTGGCAAATGCAATGTCATCCAGGATTGCTTGTACCTGAATCCATTGAGATTCAGGTACGCCATCCGACGGAACAGATACTGAAAGCGCCTCCATAAGCGATTGGTTCTGAGCTTCGTGCTCGAGCATTCTCCATCGGGAATCAACCTGAAGAGCAGCCGTACCAGCGGCGAGTTTTGCAGCCATCGATAAGGCCGTTTGACGAGCTTCCTGCTCTTCGGTTGCCATCTTTTTGAGGAGGATAGCCGAACTCGCAGCAAGCACCAAAAGTAACGCTAATGACACAATACCCAGTTGTGCAAGTTTTCGATGTCGTCGACTCCAACGTGCGACTTTACGAAGGACTGGCTCGCGATATGCCGATACAGGAAGGTCAGCCAGATAATGCTCAATATCCTCTGCCAATTCCAGTGGGGACTCATACCGGTCTGCAGGATCTTGAGCCATTGCCTTCAAACACACCGATTCAATGGCAGGTGAAATACCTCGTTTGACCTTGGTTGGGGGAACCAGTTTACCGGCAAGCACGCTTTCTCGTATCAATGCAACTTGACCGGCATACGGTGGTTGACCCGTGAGAAGATGATACAGAGTCGCGCCAAGACCATAGATATCGCTTGATGCACCAACATACCTGCTTCCATCATGCTGCTCTGGACTCATATAGGCTGGCGTTCCAGAAAATGATCGCGTCGGCTGAGTGAGGGAATCAAGCACTGCGGTTGGCATCAGTACGCTCTCTTCTCCACTTGATCGTGCTTTTTCATCTCGAGCAACACGAGCTGCTAATCCCCAATCAAGGACAACAACTTCACCAAATCGTCCCAACATGATATTGGCTGGCTTGATATCACGATGAACAACCCCGCGATCATGTGCATAGGCAATTGCCTTACAAACGAGTGCGAATTGACTCAATAAAGCGGTCTGCCGGAAGTGATGATCTGATGCATCTCGCTCCTTTTTATGACTCTGCACATCATGAATGGCAGAATCGAGCGTTCGACCGGGAATAAGCCTCATCGCATAAAAAGGCTTCTCATCTTCTGTTGTACCGGTGACGTAGACTGGAACGATATTTGGATGTTCCAGTTGGCTTGTCACCTGGGCTTCAAAGACAAAGGCATCTCGACACGACGATTCATTGGCCGCGGTTGCCCGGAGAAACTTAACTGCCATCGATCGACCTGTGGCTCGATCATTGGCAACATACACCTCACCAATTCCTCCCCGACCCAAAGGCCGGTTGATGAGAATCTCGGTAATCGCCACAACCGTAGACGGAATGCCTTCCGATGGGCTTGATTCTGAGTAGGTGTCCTTATCATCCATGGCGTTTTGGTTCTCTTCCACAACGCAGAGAGCACTGCGTGAACGTCCACCACAGTCTACCACTCACCGACCAACATTGTCCCGACGTCTCAGAATAATTCCCGTAATCATGACCCCAATCCCAAATAGTCCGCTCAGAATGATCATTGGTATTCCAGCATTGGCACGACGAGTCCCCTTTGGAAAAAACCGTTCTGCCATATCAATATCAGCATTCTTCACGTTTGCTGCTGCTGGAATCAGTTGCATCCCACCGCCTGTTTTGAGCTGCTCAAAACTTTTTTTCATCTCATCTCGTTCATGATTCATGGATTTCTGAATCGCTTTCAAACGTTTCTCAATTTCAGCATTTGCCTTTTCTACTTTGTCCTGCACTTTTGCTTCAACTTCTTCGTTCAGCTGCTTTGAGCGGGCCTCGTACTCTGCTTTCATCTGATCGAGAGAGGCCTGCATTTCTTTTGACTTCATCTCAACATCACGGCGAACCTTGCTTTCAACCTCTTTTGCCTTTCGATCAGCATCCATCTGTGCCTGCTGCAGTTTTGATTCAGCTGCCTTCGCCGCTTTCTGCAACTCTTCTGCAATGCGTCGTCGCCCAGGTAAAAGAAATGTTGAACGTCGACCTGCAACAAACCGAAAGGGTGACGTCTGTGATGGATCCACATCAGACACTGTAGATTCTGTTCCTTGTATATCAGCGTCACGCGAGGAGACCTGCTCAGACGACTGACGGATCCGTGGCCGTGCCATCGCTTCTGGAACAACAAGGCCTTCAAAGGCCCACCTCGATGGCATCACGGATGCAACTGGCTGGACTGCTGACGGAAGGTTCATGACCGGAACGAGAATGCCCCCAAGCACAATCATCGGAAGGAGCAACACGGGTAAAACACCAGCTGCTGCTTCGGACGTATTAAGACTTGCTGATACCACAAGTCCAATGGCTCCTCCAGCAAGGGCAGCCAACTCAAGCATCATCCAGTGATGCCATGTGGACCCCTGAAGGCCACACCCCCATCCAACGATCGTTACAAGCATAATCGTTTGAAGGACTGTCAGGAGAATAAGAATCGCCACTTTTGAACTGAGGTATGAAATGACTGAAAGGCCAACCATGCGCTCTCGTCGATAGACCGGCCATTCGTTGACAATTTCTCGTGCCGTTCCCGAACAACCAAACCAGATTGCGGCAAGCGCGACAACAAACATTGTTGTGGCCATATCAAGTCCCGAACGGGCCCATGTTTCAAGCGTGGGTGTCGAACGAAGAACACCAGAAAAAACTGCTGCGATCAATCCAGCAATCACTGGCGCCTGAGCAAAAAGCACAAGGGTGTTCCAGCGATCTGCAATCTTGACAGCAATACTTCGTCGTACGAGCGTCTTCCACTGCATGAACTGTGCCACCGACTTCGGACGAAGACGTGCTTGATGCCCCTTGCTCTCTGGACAGTCTCCAGCACGACCATCAACCCATATTGATCGAGAGGCTGACTCCTGCCACGCATGCACCCATCGTAGGACTGGTTTTGTACTTAGCCCACGCAACAAGCCATCCACATTGGTCGGTGCCTGCGCGCCCGGCTGACTCGGTTCAAAAAACTCAACGGCATCAGGCCATGCCCTGCCAAAATAAGCAAGACGGCCAATCTCATGGGTTGACGTGTCTCGCGCAATGACAGCAACCGCATCGAACAACTGATACGCATCAAGGCTGGGCTGGTGAATCGTTACGATGATTGTCTTACCAGAATTTGCAAGTGTTCTGAGTAATGCGATCACGGCTAACGCATCGGTACTTGATAACCCAGAGGTTGGTTCATCCAACACGAGAATAGGTGGATCTGTAAGCAACTCCATCGCAAGATTAACGCGCTTTCGCTGTCCACCACTCACACCTCTTTTGCGTTGGTCTCCAACACGCGTGTGTTCTGTTCCCTCGAGGCCGAGCTGGGAAATCACATGTGTGATTCGATTGGCAATCTCATCCTCGCTGGTATCTGCAGGAAGCCTGAGGCGTGCGGCATACCAAAGTGCTTGCCAGACCGTAAGATCTGCATGCAGGATATCATCCTGCGGAACAAATCCAATCCGACCACGAAATAATTCAAAGTGGTCATGAAGATCAAGCCCGCCAATAACAACTTGTCCACGTGAAGGAATAGCCTGACCATTCACAATGGACAGAAGAGTGCTTTTCCCAGCACCACTTGGCCCCATGACAGCAACAAGTTCACCTGGTTGAATAACAAGTGAAACATCTTCAAGGAGCTTCTTTTGACGATGACCGTGTCCTGTTGAGATTTCAACACCAACTGTTTCAATCGCATCGAAGCTCGTATCAACAGGCTCAAGCGTTCGTGCATCGCCCGCAAGACGATACCGTTGATCAGCAATTTGTACGAGTGCACCTGGATCAATCTCAACCGCTCCACCGATCCGTGTTCCGTTGACAAACGTTCCAGTCATGCTGCCAAGGTCACGAACAACTACTTTGCCGCGATCAACGGACACAGACGCATGCAGTGAAGATACAAGTGGCTGTTCAATGGCGACACCTGCTTTGTGTCCGCGACCAAAGGTAACGAGTGCCTCATCTTCAAGATGAATCAATTCTTTTGAAGATGACCGTGCCTGCGTTCGCTCAAGACAGTCTTTGAGCGCATTGGCAGGCAAGAGTGCATCACCAAACGTAAGCGGTTCACCAAGAGTTATTGCTTGACTGCTTATTCGTTTGGGAGGTGAACCAACAAATGTTCCATTCCGACTGCCAAGGTCTTCGAGTAGCAGGCCATCCTTATTCACAACTACTCTGGCATGCCGAATAGACACACTTGGATTCCGAAGAACAATATCGTTGTTCGGCCCACGACCAATGAGCACAATACGATCTTTCATCTGCTCCGTATTGTTTTTTTTAGAATCGGATGACATAGCCATTCTGAACCAGAGTATGCCCCAACGATGATTCAACGACTGTCGGGCCAACAGGTGCTGATTCTTCCAATGCTACTGTGAACCGCTCGTCATGCCACTTTTTCCAAATCAAATATAAATAAACGTGTATTTTTCGTACATTTCGTAACGATCATACGGCCGTAAACGGTTATTCATCCCAGCTCCACACACAACTTTCGCACCAATACACTCTTGCGTGATGACAAACCGAAACGAGGAATTCTTTTTGCATAAAAACAGGTGATTTCTTAACTGTTCTTTTGCACACTCTTTGTATGTCTTATGGTTGTATGAACATACAATGCATATGCTCTCGGTCCCAGAAGACGTGCTCAAGTAGATTGACATTAACAGCCATCCAAGAACGCATACACGTTTGATGTATTTCCCATGACAACCACTCGTCTGCCTGATTCCCACCTGACTCCTCCGAAACCAGAAAACTCTTTTCGTGACGTCATCTCTTTACAAGCAATTGTTGTCACTTTGACCATTGGGCTCCTTGCCTATATTCAACGAGAGCCTGTTTTCACTTTGAAAGTAGAAATAGGATTTCTCTTGCTTGTGGCCGGCCCACTGAGTGGACTCTGGCGAATTACGACGGCACGAAATAAGACTGACTCTGGCTATGAGCATCTCTACACACCTGCCGTCCGCCACTATGCCATGCAATCATTTCTGATTGGAATACTCATTGTGGGTGGAGCTTCTGTTGGTTATTGGTCTTATTTCCTTCCTGGACAAGATATCCCGCCAGCCCAGCAACAATAACTTTGAAAATCCCTGCCCTCATGGATGAAGATCAGCAGTTCTTTGAATTCTGTTGATTTGGACTGATCCTTCCTTCACACCATCTACTCAACGGTTGGATACTCGTCCGGCGTTGCATAGAAACCATTGGGCCATGTTTCGGGCTCATATCTGTCGGCTTCTTCGTTGAACGGAGTGATCCGGATCCAGTCAATCTCCAGAGTCGCCTGATCAAATTCAGGATCTCCAGCCCAACCAACTCGCTCTATCGGTTGGCCTTCCACCTGCTCAATAAAACCCGCTGCTGGAAACCAGATACCTAACCAAAAGCGAGATGCCCGAAAGGGAATGTTGTCTTGACCAAAGTCATTCCCTTCATGTCGATAAACTTCTTCACCGTCAATAAGCCAGACAACCCGCGGCTGCTCACCATCACCCCCTGAATGCCAGTCAATTGTATACGTGTGGTACTCACCATCATTGATAATCTCAACTCGTCCTGGGTGATGGGCTCCTTCACCCCCGAGTTTTCCGCCCCAGCTATTAACCCGTGCAAAGTCATACGAGATGGGATCATTCTCCTCACCCGTTTGGAGGGCGGTGGGAAACTCCCAATCAATTTCCGAGTTCCGGATTTTGTTCGGTTCCTCCCAGAAACCTTCATCATGTGGTCCATACTCAATGTAATGGAATGTCCAGAACGCAGAGGCTGCTCCAAGAACTTGTGGGATTCGAGCTCTCACTTCGTAACGACCGGAAGCATAGTAGTCACGTGTTGCAATTCCCGCACCAACTCGCGTGGTACGATCGCCATGCCCCACAACGTCTCCTGTGTATTGATCACCATTGGCACGAAGCAGAAGCTTGCCATCTGAGAGTTCAACATTCTCCGGAACAAGCCCACCGTTGTCTCCACCCCATGCCTTGTCAACAATGAGCCAGCGTTCTGGATCGAGCGGTCCACTGAAGTCGTCATAGAAGACTTCCGTCATTGGCGTTGGTATCGGCTGCGGGGTATCAATCCATTCACCTCCTTGAGCGATCAGTGATACTGATTCAATCGTAAGGTTTCCCGGACTTGCCTTATACTGCTCGAGCATCACTCGAACAGTTTCATAGCCAGACGATGTTGTGAAAGGCACAACGACTGTGCGAGAAGGGGCGTCGTCTAACTGCAATGATGCTGCAAGACCATTGCGGCCACTCACCGAAATGGATGCACCAGGTCCTCCACCACTGACAACAGCTTCAAGGCTATATGCTGTGTCAGGGGCGAGTGCAAAAGGAATGTCCTGTACAAGTCGCGCGGACTCATCAGCCGTTGCAGCAAGCGTCACTGAGCCATCAGCGTTTCTTTCAGCATGGTCACTTACCCAACTAGAAAGGCCTTCATCGAAAATGGCATTCACAAGCATCTCCTCACCTGGATTGACGAGCGCTCGTGGTGCTGGCAGTTTCGGCCAACCTCCAGAAGGTGGTTGTACTGGAATAAGCTTGGAGTCTACGATTCGAAGGTCATCAAAGAATACCGGGCCTGGTTGACCTTGGTAACTCTCTACAAATAATCTCACCTGCGTGCTGTCAGTAGCGGTATAGAATGAAAAACGTTTTTCCTGCCATTCATCTCCTGTTGCTGAATTTGTTTTTGCATACTGTGTGCCAGCATCAACACCAAATGAAGCCCATGCACCTTCGGTTGAACGAACTCTCACCGCAAAACTGTATCGTGTCTTTGGTTGGAGCCCGGTAATCATTTGTTCAACACGAACAGTTTCATCTGGAGTCGCCGTGAGTTGCAAAACACCATCTTGCAGCATGGCTGCTCCTGCTGGACCTGACTGCTGCCATCCTGACAGATCACCATAGGAGAAGTCACCGTTTCGAACAAAGTTACCATCAACTCGTGGAGGAAGCTCCACTGGTGGAGGGGTTGCTGGAGGATCGATTGGTGGTGCAGCTGGTGGAACAACTGGTGGAACAACTGGTTCCGGTGCGGGCATGTTTGTAGCACGTTCAAGAAGAATATCATCGATGATGATTGGCGCGGTCTGCTGACGATATGCCTGAAGGAAGACTGTGACGTCAGATACGTTTTCATCAGTAGCAAAATCGATTGTCTGATATCCAGATACATTGTCACCTACCGATATTTCTGACCACCGACCGGCATGGCCTCGAACACCAGCATAGCCGTAGCTTCCGCCATCGCTTGTCAGTGAAAAAGACAGTCGGTAATTCGTTCCCGGTTCAACATTCACTTGTTGGAGAAGCGCAGCAGTTCCATCTGCACTCGGTTCAAGCCGCAATGCATTTCCAGCATCCGTTGGGATGACTTGAGCTCTTCCGCCTGCACTGCTGATATCACTCCAATCATTCAGTGCATCCTCAAAATCACCGTTTCTTAGAAGTGATTCGTTTTCGGCAGGAGGTGGTATCGCTGGTGGTTCTGATGGGACACCAGGCTCTGGCTCTGGAGCAGGGATTGGCTGTGGCACCGGACCTGGAGTCGGCATTGGATCATCAGCCAATTCGAGACAGATATCATCAATGGTCACTGGCGTATTCTGTTGTCGATACACTTGTACAAATACAATGACATCTGAAATGTTTTCAAGCGTTGCAAACTCAAGTGAATGTCGTCCGGGTTTATTTTCACCAACCGATATTTCTGACCAACGTCCAGCATGCCCACGGACTCCTGCATAACCATAACTACCACTTGTCTGGGCAAGTGAAAAAGAAAGACGATACCGAGTGTTTGGGTGCACGGCCACATGCTGAATGATCTCAGCTGTACCATTATCTGTTGGTGTAAAGAGTGCGGCTGGGTTATCCGCCTGGATAATCTCAACTTGTGCAGCTTCCGTATTCTGTACCGTCCATCCCGTAAGACCCTCCGAAAAATCTCCATTGGTCATACCAACGGCTGCCAGCATTTTTCGTACTTCGAGTAATTCTGAACGAAGGACAGTACGGAGTTGATGTCGCATTTTCCACCCCTCCCATTCCCATTGAGTGCCTTTGGCTGAAATCTGATTTGTTCTACGAATTCCATAGAACAAAAGTTCAACAAAGCATTTTTTTGTTGTGCTAGAAGTGTCATTGCAGAGCCTCGACACCATGCCTCGGCACATGCACAAACAACGCAAAAACTCTTCCGGTGACTGACTGTGCCGATCACAACACGCCCCCACGAGTACAACATCTGCCCTACTCTTAAGCACTGGAATCCCCTTGCTGCTGGCATTGGTTATCCATCAAGCAACCAAACCACTCAGAGCACCCCATACATGTCGCTCATAACATGGTACGATCCGTGTCTATGAACTCTGGGACTCACGAATGGCCATAGGGAGATCTTCGATGAAGCGATTGGTATCTGTTTTTTTCTGCAGTGTTGGATCAATGTTCTTCATGGGATTCACCTTGCCAACAACTAGCAACGGCCGGGAATTGCCAAACGTTGTTCTTGTTTATATCGATGATCTCGGATATGGAGATGTTGGATGCTATGGCTGTCAGGACATTCCAACACCTCATATTGATCGACTCGCAGATGAGGGCGTCCGATTTACCGCATCACACATAACCAACCCACCATGCTGTCCGAGTCGTTGCAGTCTTATGATGGGTCAATATGCTCAACGGTTTGGAAAATATGGCATGTCACGTGGACTTCCAATTCCGGAAGATCGCCCGACACTGGCCAGATTTATGAGCACTCTTGGTTATGTTACCGGACAAATTGGCAAGTGGGACATTGGAACAAAGCAGCAGGGGCCGCTGCAGTCAGGATTTAAAGAGGTTGCAAAAAAACCACCTGGAGCACATTACTCAGAAAAATCACTCAACGATCTCCCTCAAGGTATTCAAAAAGCACTCAAGAAAACGGACGGCAAATCAAAATACTTCTATACCAATCGGGATGGTGAGATGGCATGGCTAACGGATTACGATGGCGACTCAATGGTTGATTTCATAGACCGAAACAGGGATCAGCCATTTTTTCTCTATTGGTCCCCCGAAGCCGTGCACTCTCCGAGTGCCGAGGTTCCTGAGCGACTGATGAAACGGACCACAGCAAAGGGCACTCGTCGTAAGTTAGCAGGAGCCATTGTCTCGGTCGACGATCAGGTTGGAAAACTCATCGCAGTCTTGGAAAAACATGGTTTACGTGACAATACGCTTATCATCTTTTCGAGTGATAACGGTGCCAATGGTGGTGAGGGTGGAACCTCAACGCCATATACGGGAGGTAAAGGAGAAGGAACGCAGAAGGAAGGATGGGTTCGAGTACCCTCCATCATTTCGATGCCTGGGACAATTCCACAAGGCATTCACTACGATGGTCTTATCGCAAATTTCGACTTTTATTCCACCATTGCAGCTCGGACCGGACATCCTATTCCTCCTCACTGCGACGGGGTTGATTTGGTTGCATGTGTCAATGATCCAAAACAGGTGCCCACTCACGAGTATCTTTTTTGGCTCAACAATGAACCGGGAGATGCCGTTCGTAGACATCTCATTGCTGTCCGCTGGAAGGAATGGCGACTCTATCGGAAATATGAACAGGACCACTGGCAACTATTCAATCTTGAAACAGATCCACGTGAAGAAAATGATGTTGCAGCAGAGCATCCCAATCTTGTGACTCAGTTAGCCAAGAAGCATGCGTCATGGGAAAAAACACTCGCGCCACTTGCCGAGATTCCACAAACATCGAAAGACCACACCTCAATTCCGCGAGGATATGGATGGATGAAAAGCACACAAGAAAACAAATCACTTTGAAAACGTTCTGAATTCGCTGAATAAAGAAAACGCAACGCAAAACGGCATGATGCACAGACAACAACAACTCTCACGCTGGGATGACTTCACACAAACAACCAGGTTGATTCATCCTCAACCGCATGACATTGAGAGATCTTGATGAAAGGATACCCCCTATGAATAAAACTTTTTCCATTCGACTGGGTAGTGCTTTTTTGGGAATCATGATCTTTTTGCCACCATCACTCCCTGTGATTGCAGCTCCTGCAAACAAACCGAACGTTGTCCTCATTATGGCAGATGACATGGGGTTTGAAGCCATCTCGGGCAATGGCAGTGAGTCAAATCAATCTCCACACATTGATGCTCTTGCAAAAAATGGGATCCGCTTTACCAACGGTTTTTCAAATCCTATCTGCACACCGTCACGGGTGAAAATTATGACGGGGCAGTACAACGTCAGAAACTATGTCCGGTTTGGACACCTGGATCGTGGGCAAACAACCTTTGCCCACCAACTCAAACGCTCTGGATATAAAACGTGCATTGCAGGCAAATGGCAACTTGGAAAGGAATCTGACTCTCCACAGCATTTTGGTTTCGACACATCATGCCTATGGCAACATACCCGATCAGGGCGATCAAAAGATCAAGGCGTTACCTATGACCGACGTTTTGTAAATCCCTTAGTCGAGGTGGATGGCAAAGAACGTGACTACGTTTCTGGAGAATATGGCCCACAAATCTGTGCGGACTTCATTTGTAATTTTATCAATCAGAATCGCTCTGAACCTTTTCTGGTTTACTTTCCAATGATCCTTACACATTGTCCTTTTGATCCAACACCAGATTCCACAGACTGGGACCCACAACGCCTAGGCTCCACGACGTATAAAGGAGACTGCAACGACCCACAAAGGCATTTTCACGACATGGTTGCCTACGCCGATAAACTTATTGGCCAAATTGTTTCCCAACTCGAACAGTCAGGTGTTCGTCACAATACGCTTATTCTTTTTACTGGTGATAATGGGACAGACAAACCAATTGTCACCCAGTGGAACGGTACAACTATTGCTGGAGGGAAGGGAACGATGACTGATCGTGGAACCCGCGTGCCTTTGATTGCAAACTGGCCAGCGGGTATCACGCAGCCTGGTCGGGTTGTTGATGACCTTGTTGAGTTTAGTGATATTCTGCCAACACTCTGCGACGTTACCGGATCGAACCTCCCGGCAAACTATTCAAATGATGGTCTCAGCATCCTCCCAATCCTCGAAAATACATCGGTGAAACGTCAAAAGGATTGGATCTATATCTGGTATCGTGCACGTGCTGTCATGGTTCGCAATAAACAGTACTCCCTTGTTGCTGAACCAGATGGCAGCAATGCCACCTTCACTCGATATCAGGGGGCGTATGATGGGGAAGTACTCCATGCGAAAAACCTTTCACCATCAGAGCAAAGTCTCAAGAAACAATTTGAGAAAACCCTTGCTCGACTTGCATTAACACGTCTTTCGAGCGTAAGCAAAGAGGCTCAAGTCAATGTTGAAGGATTTCCCAAGAAAAAAAAGGGAAAAAATAAATAAAAAGCATGACTACCTATCGTGATGTGTTTGCATTCACATGTTTACAGAGATAGATTCGTGCTCGTGTGTCACAGAAGGGTTTTCCTATCACTCACTCCCACCAATTCAACATGCTTCATTCCATTTCACGTCGTCACATGCTGGCAACTGCTGCATGTGCTGGCATAACGATTCCCATGCCGTCCGTGACAACGGCGGCTCAATCGCCAACTTCTTCGTTGAAATTTGGCGTCTCTACATACTCCTTTTGGCAGTTTCGAAAAGAACCTTCACCTATTGAAGACTGCATTGAACAGGCAGCACACATGGGTTTCGATGGGGTAGAAATCCTGCAGGTACAAATGGGAGACAATCAATCAAACACACGATTACAGCGACTGAAGCGGCAAGCCCATAGTCTTGGTTTAGCGCTCATGGGGTTCTCAACACATCAAGGATTTGTACACCCTGAAAAATCCAAACGAAATGATAATGTTGCAAAAACGCTCAACTCCATTGATACGGCATACCGTCTTGGCATCCCAACTATGCGAGTGAATACAGGTCGCTGGGGTACATCAAAAAACTTTGATGAACTCATGGCAAACAAGGGCATTGAACCTCGCCTCCCAGGCTACACTGATGCAGAAGCATTCGAATGGGTGATCGCGGCGTTCGAGCAAATTCTTCCGCGAGCAGAACAATGTGGTGTTGTCCTTGGTCTTGAAAATCACTGGGGACTTGGTCGAACTGCTGAGGGTGTGATGCGCATTGTAGAAGCCATCAATTCGCCTTGGCTTCAAGTCACTCTTGATACTGGCAATTTTCTTGAAGATGCAAAACAACAGATGGAACGTCTCGCTCCGCAATGTTGTCTTGTACAAGCCAAAACATACGACGGTGGGGGGAAATGGTACTCGATTGATATTGACTATCCATGGGTTGCTGAACTGCTTCGACGGCATCAGTACAGGGGATGGATATCACTCGAATTTGAAGGGAAAGCAGATCCGCAGACTGCCATACCAGCGAGTCTCGCACGACTCCGGAACGCATTTAATACAACCTCCAACCAATGATGTGCCGTCAAAGCCCGTATCGCGTCAAACATCCCTAATGAAAGTCACTTCAATGACGCACCGTTTTCGTGTACTCCTGGCATGCTGCGTCTTTTTTCTTTCTCCTTTATTCTCCCTGGCACAAGGAAACCACAAAGATCTTCTGCGCCTCCTTGATGCCTCTCCTGCGGATGCCGACATTATCCAACTCCCGATTCGATTCCACCTTGTACACGGTGCGACGATGGAGAAGAAAGGAGTCTCAATGAACATGTGGATCTCGGAGACAAATATCCGCCGTGAGATCATTCCTGAAATAAATCGCATCTGGCAACCAGCACGAATTACATGGGTCATTGAAAGCATTCGTGAGGTCCACGTTGCTGACACTCCAGACTGCACTGCCCACCTGAAGGAAATTGCGCAATCAAACCGTGAAACATCTGGCCGAACAAAAATGATAATGGAGGTGATCGATACCAGCCATCGCCATCCTGCGATTCATAACCTTTATTTCTTTCCCTACGTTGGAGAAACACTCCAAGGCTTTGCATTCTTTGGTGGCGGATTATCGATTCCGGATAATCCTGACGGTGGAACCATGTGTGTCGTCTGTGCGTGGACTGATAAACCATCGGGGGCAAGACACCCTCCACATAAATTTGATCTTTGTGAGCCGCTTCCCTTTAAACAGGGGTCAGTGAGTCGAACATGTTCTCATGAACTTGGCCACAATCTACTCCTCCAACACCCTGACAAAGAAACACAGACGATTACAAAACGACTTATGGGAGGAAAACAAAAAGGGTATGGCCTGACATTCGACGAAGTGGCTCTCGCACGATCAGTCGCACGCAACCGAATATCAACAATAAAAAAATGGCTTGCTACTCATCCATAATGTATGTGATGCGTCACTTGTTTATCTGCCTTTCACATACCCGGCCTTCCATGGTGGCTGACCATACTCATACGCCCCACGATCCGGCGTACTCCCATTGAATGTACTCATATTTATTTGATTGCTTGAGCTGCTTGCATCAATGGCAACACTTCCAACTCGAGGCCGAAAATCAAAAGCATCTGGGTTCTTAAGAGCACTTCGATGGGCTGGCTCATTGTTTCTTAAGACCCCGAGGGGAGCTACCTTTGGATTCTCCCAACTCCAACTCCCGGTGACTCGGGACCAGTTATTCACGGCCTGACTATGACTATTTTGTGCTTGCAGCTCCCGTGTCTTGCCTGGAAGACGGTTCCTTGGCAGCAGAATATCGATTTTGGGATTATCAAAACACGTGTTGTGAAAGACTTTGTGATCATCTCCTTTGACAACAATAGCTTTTTCATTGCAGTTCCAGACAACGTTGTGGTGAATCAAAAGACCACGCGAACCATCATCCCCCCGAATACCATTCCCACCCCAATGAAATGCCTGATGATCGTGAATCCAATTATGATGAATTTCAGTTCCTGTAATATCAGCACCAGACGACTGAATGATTGCACCATCGCTCTGCCTCAAACCACAATGGTGCAAATGACAATATTCAACAAGAGACTTCCCATGATTCGACAACCGAAGCCCTTCGGAACCACCACAATGGTCAAGCGTCACATACCGAACTGTCACTGGAGCTGCAGCAAGAAGATCAATTCCAAATCCATAATCGAGACCCTGCCAATCAAAATCCTCAAATAGACAGTTATGGATCTCATTGCGCTGGCCACTGACTGTCAGTATCGGCCCTTCACTGTGCCTCGCTACGATATTCGATAGACGATTATCATTGCCTATGATTTCAGTGAGTGCATCAATACTCGACTCACCAAACCATTGTCGTGAGCTCCAGCCAATTAATCGCTGATCTTTGAGTGGTCTATTTTGACCAAATGGATCTGCAATGGTTGAACCAAAGTCAATTTCGATATCAGACAGCGCACAAAACCGCACATTCACCAACCTCAATGTTGTAGCCACAAAACGGATGCCGCGAATATGGAGATGCCGACAGTCTTTACCAAGAATTGCTACAGCATTCTCTTTCGTCAACAAATCAAGATCCGTTGGCTGCACTCCCTTTGGCAGGCAGATTTTCAGCACAGAACTCTTTTGATCAAAAAACCACTCATAGGGTGCGTCGAGGGCTGCTTCACCGTAAATACAATACCGGTCGATTTCTGCTGGATGGTTTGCGTGATGGAGTCGTGAATCAGCATCCGTTGGATACGTAAATCGATCACTCCCAAGACCATGCTTCTTGATCATACGGCGATACGTCTGCCACGAACCAATATTCAGCACCGCAATACAACCACTAAAATCAAGTCCACTGTCTTCCAGTCGTGAATCTACCATCGTTCCATAGACTGACTCTTGACTGGCGTGCGGCCATTTCGAATTGTCCCATCGCTGCTCAAACGTCATGTTGGGCCAGCGAGCCGGAACCAGCATCTTGCTTCCATGGAAGAGTTGACACACTCGATTTTCGACAGGTGCCTGAAAAATCCCCGGCTGCACTTCTGTCCAACGGACATTGAGCCTTTTTAATCCAGTAAATTCAACCTCTCCATCCCCACGAATGAGGATGGGATCCGTTGCCGTACCTTGAGCTCGCACAACGAACGACTGGTCATACTGTCCTGGACGCAAACGAAGAATATCCCCAGGTTTGAGATCATCAACAATTGCTTGCAGATTATCTCTTGGGCCTGCTGTTATGACATCCTTCGCGAAACTGCTTTGTAGCCCGCCCAAAAAAAAGATGAAGACGACACCCTCAATCAGCAGTACTGTATTTCTGGTAGACACTCCAAATCGTCGATCATTCATAATTTTTCCAATGCGATACCTCGCGCTGAAATATCTGGTTTAGCTCCCTTTATCTGGTTTGGTAAGGACATCAAGTTTGCGTTGCTCTTCCTTAAATCGGGAGAGAAACGGAGAGTAGATTGTCTCATCCGTTGTCCAACGTTTTGGCTCTGGATCCGGCTGATCAAGTTTTCCGGAGGGATAGTCACGCCCACGAATACTTTCATCGACTGACTGACAAAACTCTTGATATTCATTGAGCATGTGATTGAGGACATCGCCTTCCTGAGCTGCAAGATTATTCAATTCGCCTGGGTCAGCATCCAGATTAAAAAGCTCTACTCTTTCCATGTCCTTTTCATCCGTTACTGGCTTTTCATTCTTTTTCCGAGTTGGTGAAGAGACCACTATTTTGTAATTGCCATCAATGAATGCACCTTTTCCGGCATAACGAAAACCCATTGGCTGAACGCGACTGTCAGTCTCACCAAAGAAAAGTGGCTTGATACTTATTCCATCTCGCACAGCAAGCATTGAATCTTCAGGCAGACCGACGATGTCAAGAATCGTTGGAAAGATATCAAAGGCACCAGACTGATAGGTTGATACGCGTGGTTTGATTGTTTCTGGCCATTCAATAATGGCTGGTACACGCAAACCACCCTCGTACACCGATCCCTTAAACCCGCGAAGCGTTGTCATACCACTGATGGCGTCGTTGGGCTGACCTACTGTTGGCTGAAAATCCTTATTGGGAAGACCACCGTTATCCGAAGTAAACCAGAGCACTGTTTGTTCGGCAATTCCAAGCTTTCGTAGACCCTGCCGAAGCCGTCCAATACTTCTATCCATTGCCACAAGCTCACCATAGTGACGCTTCGCCTGAAAAGAAAGATTTTGAAATGGTTCGCGATCAAATGCCTCTGATGCCCATGGACTGTGCGGCGTTCCGAACCAAATGACAGTAAAGGTCGGGACATCAGGCTGTCCTGCTATCTGTGCACCCAAAAATTTCAATGCCTCTGAAACAACAACCTCTGATGAATCACCCTGTTTTTTTTCAAAGACTCCCTCAGGCCTGCCACTTCGGCCCATCAGGGGATGCATGTCAAAAAAATTTGTAACTGACAACCAGTGTTGAAATCCAAATACATCTGGCCTCCGTACATCGTTTGGCAAAATTGGAATTCCAGCCCCCCGAATTCCATTCAGATGCCATTTCCCAAAGTGGCTTGTTGTATAACCAATCTTGGCAAGTGCCTGCGGGATTGTTCTTTCTTGAAGTCTTAATGGATAGCCATGTGTCATGACCCCCGTCCGTTCGTGCGTTCGCCCAGTTAGTACTGTAGCACGTGTGGGTGAACACACTGGCCCACCTGCATAAAATCGATCCAGTCTCAGTCCATTTGCTGCCATCTCATCGAGATGAGGTGTCTTCAGAAATGGATGTCCGTAATACCCAGTCTGCCCCCACCCCATATCATCAGCCATTACAAGAATAATATGCGGGCGGTGAGACGTCTTCCCCTGTGCCTGCCGTTCCAGACACAAACATGCCAACAGCAGCACGAGTGAAATAACATACCCGTAATACGCAAAAGGTGTTCTTTTCATAGGAATTACTACAAACGTTTTCGGAATGGTTTTTATGTACTATACCTATTACGTGGATCAACAACATACACAATAGCCACCTACGTCATATGCCTCTCCTATGGAAATGCGATTGATCGTGTTCCCTCAATCAATTTTTCACTTGTAGCATATTTTTGACGATATCCGGGTACTTCGAATGGCTCACAAAAACCAAAAAAAATCCTTTCTTAATCAATACAAAGTTGTTGAAACCGATGATATTTATACAGCTCGCCGAAAGCACACGGTTATCTTTGGAATCACACATAGCAAGAAACTCATAAATAGAAAAAAGAAATATAAACTTCTCCACAATCGCGCAAGCTTATTGCACACGACTATCAATTACTGTGACCTTGAAGGATCAACAATCAACAACACAGAACAGCCACGCCATCACTATTGGCTTCTTCTGAACCTTGATGGAGCAGCTACCGTATCGATAGACGGAGAAGAATTTCATTCTTCCCCGAACCAAGCCGTTTTATTCGCTCCATGGGGACATTTTGAACTGCGAGCAACACCCTCACGAGCCTTCATTTATGAAATCTCACCACAGGTGATGGATTCAAAAATACCACCGAATCTTCAAGGACGACGCGGGCATTATTTCCTGACGCCTTGGGTGAACCTTATGCGCCAGTCACTCCAAGGTGCCTCAGATCTTCTTGATGAACTTCGAGTCTCTGAAGTCAGCGGCAAATCATTAGCCTCGATGACAAGGCAGGCTGAAAATTCATTATTAAATTGCATGCGCATTTGCCTCACTGGATCTATGGACGGCACAGATGCTTCGATGACCGTTGGGTCCATGTCAATGGCCGAGGTTCGTGAATATATGGAAACCAACCTCGCTCAAGATCTGTCCGTCAAAGAACTTGCCAAAGCTGCCGGTGCAAGTGTTCGATCACTGCAAGTGACTTTTAATGACCATTTTGGAATGAGCCCAATGAAAATGCTTCGGCAGATCCGTCTCAATAAAGCGCGTGAGCTTCTTAAGGAAGACTCAGGATATGACAAAGTTGCAGATGTCTGCAAAGTTATAGGACATGGTCACCCTGGAAGATTTTCTACCGAATATACAAATCGCTTTGGTGAATCACCATCTGAAACACTTGCTTCACAGTCCGACTAGTTTTTATTTCAATGCAATGTGTAGTTTATTTAAAATACAATCCATGTGTTATGCATCACTTGTTTATACTCCCCGATGACTTCTCGCCTCTTATTCACACATCGTTAGCTTGAAAAGCATACTTAAATGAAACGAACACTCATTCTTTTGTTGTCGATCATCTTCATTGAGACTCTTTCTGGGTTTTTTCCTGAAACTCTGGCAAATGATCTCACGCCAAGTGACTGGCCTCAGTGGCGTGGTCCGTCACGCGATGGACAAATACATGACACATCGTGGCCTGACTCCATCGATGAAGATCGCCTGACATTGATGTGGGAGGTAGATCACGGCCCGAGTTATTCCGGCCCTATTGTTGTGGGAAACAAAGTCTTCACAACAGAAACACGGGACAAAAAAACCGAAGTCGTATTCTGTCACGATCGGAATAATGGCAAAGAACTCTGGTCTACTGAGTGGCCCGGTGCCATGACCGTGCCGTTCTTTGCAAAACGAAATGGGAGTTGGATCCGAGCTACTCCAGCCTGCGATGGGAAAACATTATATGTCGCTGGCATGTGTGACGTTTTATATGCCCTGGACTGTGACAACGGAGACATTCGATGGAGTATCGATTTTAAGAAAACGTTTGACACACCTCTTCCATCTTTTGGCTTTGCTTCTTCCCCAATCATTCTTGATGACGCTGTTTTTGTCCAAGCAGGGGGTGGTTTTATCAAACTGAATAAAGATACGGGTGACGTTATCTGGCGAGTGGCTACTGACGAAGGTGGGATGAATGGGGGCGCTTTCAGTTCGCCCCTGTATACGAAACTGAATAACCAACACATCATGCTCGTCCAGGCGCGTACTGCACTCAAGGGCATTGACCCTGATTCGGGAGAAGAACTTTGGTCGCAGGATATTCAAGCATTTCGGGGCATGAACATCCTCACGCCAACCGTGTACAACAATACTATTTTCACAAGCGCACACTCTGGGCGATCACAACTCTGGCAGGTTGAATCATCATCAGATGGCATACCAGAAGCTCTCAAGGAAATATGGCTTGGTAACTCCCAAGCATATATGTCCTCACCAGTACGTTCAGGTCGCCATCTTTACCTTCACCTCAAAAACCAGCGTATTGCATGCATCGATCTAGAGAATGGTGAGGAAACCTGGCGCACAACACCTTTTGGTCAGTACCAGAGCATGATTTTGTGCCAGAACAAAATTCTCGCTCTTGATGAAGGTGGCGAATTATTACTGATCTCCGTTGATCCAAAAGAATTCAAACTTATGGCTCGCCGAACTATTTCAGAGGATGAGACATGGGCCCATCTCGCAGTCAGTGGTAATCAGATCTTTATTCGTAGTCTTTATGGGCTTGCCGCTTATCGTTGGCAATAGGTTTTCTACCTGACGCCTCTCGGACACATGACGACAAGCCCGTTCTAGATAAGCTCCTGAAGCTGTTTTGCATTGCTTCAACAGAACATCTTGAATAACGGACAAATGATTCATGCCTTGCAACTCTACTGACACTTTTTATTCTAAAAACGTGTTAGACCATCCTTGTTCTCTTCTACTTTTCCCATGACATAGAAAAACCATGATCCGCATTCCTCTCAAGCAATTTTTTCTTTCCTGTAGCATCATTCTCTCTATTTTCTGCGGCCGCGATGTTGCCGCAGTCGATGCAACACCAGAAATGAACCGAACACATATACCAGTCGCTGATGAAAGAATGCCAGCCACCGAAGTTATCGATCCCAAAAAAGCGCCAATGATCAAGCCTCCAACGGTTACGGCACCCAAGGGTGCTCCTAACGTTGTGGTCGTTCTTTTGGATGATCTTGGTTTTGGTGGACCAGCCACCTTTGGAGGCCCTATTAATATGCCTGTGCTTGATCGTCTCGCCCAGAACGGACTGCGCTATAACCGATTTCATACAATCGGTTTATGTGCTCCTTCACGCGTTGCACTCAAGCAGGGACGAAATCATCATGTTGTCAACATGGGCTCCATTCCAGAGATAGCAACAGGCTTCCCAGGAAACACAAGCCGCGTTCCAAATGACACTGCACCTCTGGCTGAGATTCTTCGACTCAACGGTTACAACACCGCAGCCTTCGGCAAATGGCATGCAACCCTTGGAAGAGAAACCACGGCATCGGGTTCACAGGATCGCTGGCCAACCCGTCAGGGATTTGAAAAGTTCTATGGTTTCATTGGTGCAGAAGAAAACAATTTTGAGCCCTCATTACATGATGGTGTCACCAACATCGAAGTACAAGCAGGTGACGACTACCACCTTGCCGATGATATGACACGCGAAGCAATCGAATGGGTTCGGCAGCAGCAGTCGATGACACCAGATAAGCCATTCTTTATTTACTATGCAGCTCCAGGAGTACATGCCCCGCATCATGTTCCATCCTCATGGGCTGACAAATACAAAGATGCATTCAATGAGGGATGGGACGTTCTCCGTGAGCAAACACTCAAACGTCAAATCGAAATTGGTGCCGTTCCTCAGAACACCAAGCTGGCCAAGACGGCAGATAGCATTCCTGCATGGAAAAGTCTTTCAAAAGACCAGCAGAAGATCTTCTGTCGGCAGGCAGAAATCTTTGCTGCGTTTGCTGAGTACACAGATTACCAAGTTGGTCGACTGATTGACGCCATTGATGAATTGAACAGACTTGATAACACCATTGTTGTATATATTACTGGTGACAATGGAACCAGTTCAGAGGGGAATCAGACTGGTCATTGGAACTGGGGGCACATGTTGAATGGTCAATCTGAGACAGTTACAGAACAAATGGACCGACTTGAAGAGTGGGGAAGTGCAACCACATACCCTCACATGGCTGTTGGTTGGGCCATTGCATTTGATACTCCTTTTGCCTTCACGAAACAGGTTGCCGGAGATTTTGGTGGGACACGCAATGGAACAGTTATCCATTGGCCAGCTGGAATCAAAGCACGAAACGAGTGGCGTCAACAGTTTTCCCACGTAATTGACATTGCTCCAACCATTCTGGACGCATCAAATATCCCAGAGCCTGAATATGTCAATGGGATAAAGCAGTTTCCAATGCAGGGAACAAGTTTGACGTCAACATTTGAACGAAGCGATGCTCCTGAGCTTCATTCTGTTCAGTACTTTGAAATTGTTGGAAATCGAGGGATCTACCAAGACGGTTGGATGGCTCGAGTCACGGTAAAACTTCCTTGGGAAACAGAAAGCAGGCACGCCGTTACAGACAATGATGGTTGGGAATTATTCAATACTATGGAGGATTTCAGTCTGTCTCAAGACATTGCGAAGGATCACCCAGAGCGCCTCGCTGCCATGAAAAAACTGTTTGTTGAAGAAGCCATAGCAAATAATGTTTTTCCACTTGATGATCGATTGCTAGAGCGCCTCCTTCCAGAAGTTGCAGGAAGACCTACGCTCATGGGTGACCGGAAATCTATTACCCTCTATCCGGGTACCATCGGAATCAATGAAAATGCTCTCATCAATATGAAAAACCGATCGTTTACAGTAACGGCAACTATTCATATGGATGACCCAAATAAGGATGAGGGCGTCTTGATGGCTCAGGGTGGACGTTTTGGTGGATGGTCGCTTTTCATCGAAAATGGCCACGCAGGGTATTGCTATAACGACCTTGGTGAGCTTCATGTCGTAAAGTCTTCGGAGCCTTTGAAAAAAGGCCCGCATACTATCACTGTTGACTTCGCATATGACGGGAAAGGAATGGGTAAAGGTGCCACTGTATCCTTAGGCGTACCCAATCAACCCATATCGAATTTGCGACTCAAAAAAACCATAGCTAGTCGATTCTCTATCGATGAAGGTGCTGATGTAGGCCTTGACCGAGGAAGTCCAGTACTCACTCGCAATGTAGGCCGTGATTCACAAAGCCGCTACACTGGAAATCTTCAACGCATCCTCATTGAAGTACAGTAACCGTGTTCGGAATTTGAAGTACTGTCCCACGCAAACAATGTCTCAACATTTACGTTCTTATACTTTTTATCTGCATATCACCCAAAAGATTCCGTGATTCTATTCCCTTTATAAGACTTTCCACACATGTTTACCTATTCCTGTGAATGATGAAGAGTTTTATTTCCTGTCCACCGACTGAATTCCACTATGGAAGACAACGCTGTACTGAATAAGAAAACGGCCATGCGATTCATGAAAGATAATGAATCCATTTTTCTCTCTGGATACACTTCCTTAGATGATGCTGCCGCTGAGACTCTTGCTTCTTATGAGGGCGATTTGAGACTGGGTGGACTCAATAACATCTCTGACTCATCCGCAGAATCTCTAAGTTTTCACAGAGGAAAACTCTTTCTGAGTGGCCTGGCAGAGCTATCTGATGCGGCAGCGAAAAGCCTAGGAAATCATGTCGGTGGTCTGAATCTCTGGGGATTGAGAAATCTTTCAGACGCAGCTGCCGTCAGCCTGTGCAAGAATATTTCTGATTTGGACATTGATTTCGAAAAACTCAACCGATCTACAGCGGCCATCTTCAATCGCCAACTTTCACTTATTAATGAAGACATGTCTCCCCAAGAAAAAGATACTGTTCTTACGAAAGAAGTTGCTGAACAGTTTCTGAGAGATAACGAATCTGTTTTCCTTTCAAATTATACATTCATCCAATATGCTGCAGCACAGATTCTTAGTCGACATGACGGTGAACTGTATTTGTGGGGACTTACGAGCATATCGGAAAATAGTGCAGATGTCCTTGCCAGCCACCGAGGTGACCTCAACCTTGGTGGGCTGACGCACCTTTCAGATAAAGCAGCAACAAGTCTTAGCCACCACAAGGGTGCCTTGTTTGTCAGGCTCTCTACCATCTCACCGTCAGCGGCAACCATCCTGCGAAATCATCGAAGTCTTCATCATCTTCCTTAGGACGTTGCGGCAATAATTCTTAACAGTCTTTGACTCTCCCCAAACAGAATCTGCATGATATGAGTGGAGAACCAGTCCAACCTTAAGGAAGTCCATCCCTTTTCGAGTCTTTTGAGTGCTTAGAATGAACGCATTTCCTTACATATTTTTCCTTTGAGTC
>Ga0114925_10000169_pt1 | contig 25408 bp, 61 predicted proteins | sample SumtaG_2_FD_87287 | JGI IMG/M metagenome (GOLD analysis project Ga0114925, IMG submission 87287) | Deep subsurface microbial communities from Indian Ocean to uncover new lineages of life (NeLLi) - Sumatra_00607 metaG | ecosystem: Environmental > Aquatic > Marine > Oceanic > Sediment | place... | reverse complement strand
CCCCACGCTGAAAACGTTGAAGGCCTCGGCGGCGCCCCCCAGGATGGCCTCCGTAATTTCCTGACGGGACAAGTGGCAGGAACTCAGCGCGATGGCTCGGAAGACCAGCTCATGTAGCTGTTCGGCGTTCATGGCCGGGTAGGCATCTGGGACCTTGAAGACCAAGGCGTTGTCGTCATCGAAACAGGCGTATATGCTCATGCTTCCGCCTCTTCCATCTCGTCGTCGAGGGCACCCTCGTCCTCGTCCCATTCACCTGAGAGGAGTTCAAGCGGGGGCGCGACGGGGAGCGGGAACCACTTGGGGTCCGGCCGACTGATGCACGGGCCTCCAAGGACGGTGTCGAATGCTTTGCTCTGATGGGGATGGTGTTTCCTTTTCATCTTGTCCTCCCGAATGTGAGTTCGCAGGTGTGTCCATTGAGCCCGTGGTATCGGTCCCAGGCTCCATGTACGATGGTGCTGCAGCCTCGGCCCTCACTGTGCACGACCACGATGTGGTTTCTTTGCACTTCGATCAACAGTGTGTCGCGGGCCACCGTCCGCGCGTACTTGCGCAAGCCGGTCACGCCCACAATGACCTCCCCGATCCTGACTGCGCCCTTGTTCTGCCCCTGCGCGCGCTTCAAGGCTGCCACAATGTCCCGGCCTTCTGCTATGAACAGGCCGTCGGGACGCGCCAAGGAGTTGGGGACATGCCGGGGGGTCTCCTCTGGCACGCGCTCAAACCACTTGTATCGAGGCAAGCCGACCTTGGCAACGATGGCCTGTGCTCGTTTCTCTTCTGCCTGCTTCCGTCGCGCCTCCTCATGCTGGGGCACTGCCCACTCCAAGTATTCTTCTACAGCGTTGTTTGGCAGCACGTTCTCGAACGTGGGCCCTGAGAGAGTGTCGAATTCGCCGAGGGTAAGCGATCCTCTGTCAAACGATGGCACGCGAGGGTACCGTCGTGTTGGCCCGAGACGGTCCTTGAATCCGAGGGCGGGGATACCCCCGACGATGACCCATAGGCGCAGGTGGTACGTCTTGTCCCCGAACTCGACCTCATAGGTTGTTTGGCAGGCCGACGAATGGGTTTGTGTGTAGTTCATGTTGTCTCCCTTGCGTCATAGGCCCAGAACATGAACGCCCGCAGGTGCTCGGCCAGGATTGCCGCTTGCAGCGCGATGTCCTTGGCGATCACCTCCTCTTCGTATGGGTTCCGGGCGTGGCGGAACTCTGTCTTGAGTTCCAGGTACTCCAAGATGTCGCGGCGGACCTCTTCGGCCTTCTCGTCAGACAAGCGAATCTCTTTCATGTTGTCTCCTTACCTAGCAGCCCGTCGCGGGCGCTGTCGGTGATCGGGTAGTCAAGGGCGGCGAAGACCCCTGCCTCCTTGCGTATCGAGGCTCGAGGAGCCACTTCGTCGTTACACACGACACATGTGATCTCGTCTTTGAACACGGCGATCTGGGGAGGGGGCACGTCATTCATCAGTCGGCCGCAAAGGGTAAACTCCTCAGTGTCGTCGATCCAGTGCGAGTAGGTTCTCATCCTACCACACCCAGTACCCATCGGTCGTCATGAGTTCAGCGACCAGGCATACCTTGGAGAGCCCGCAAACCTCGGCCTCCTCGCCAAACACAAGGGACTTTCTGACGGCCTTGTTCCAAGCCGCCTCTCGAGTGTCCGCGATCGCAATGCCCACGGCCAACATATCCGCGAGCTCTGTGCTACCTCTTGGAAACACGGAAAAGGAATAGATGTACATTACAGACCTCCGTTGCGCAGAACAGGCCAGTGCTTCTCGCGCCAGTCTGCGTTGATCTCGTCGATGGTGGCCTGGTCGGGGATTTCGTGAAATGCCCCGTTGCGATCCAGCGCCACGCAGCCACGACAGAATGGCGGCGTACAATAGCGCGCGAAGAAGAGATGCTGTTCGCTGTGAGAGCACCTACGCAGGGTGAGGTACCAGATAGTCCCATCTGCGCCCTCGACTTCTACCTCTCTATCTTGGTAATACTCGCAGGCGGTGACTGGGCAAATCACCATTAGGCTTCTCCTGGGGAGTAGCTGTAGTTGCAGGTCAGGCACGCGATCGTCACGTTCTTGACTGCGGGCCCAGGGACGACAATCACGAAGGTGCTCCCCATCCATTCCTGGCGCAAGCGCGAGCTCTGTATTGTGATGGCACAGTTCAGGCTCCCGCACCTGGGGCAGGAGATTGCCGTCTCGCCTTCCACGGCATACGTCACGGCACCACATTGACACTGGGCGGCGTACGTGAGTTCTTGGCACGCCTCGCAGAACCGCACGCTCACTCGCAGATCCCCCAGATGACCTCGGGGTCACCCTTTTCTGCGAAGACCTGATCTTTCACGTAGTAGCGCGCTATCCCCTTCAGATGCGTCTCGGCCCTCTCCCACATAACCTCCCCGAAGAACCAGGGGGTCTGCATCCTATCCATCTCCGCGCCCACTTCGTTTGCGATCTCCCGCAGCTCAAGGCTTGGAGCGGGATACCCCTCCGCCAGAAACCGGAGGATGCGTAGTGCTTCCTTCTCAACAGCCGCGTCTTTCTGTTCTTTGGTCAGCTCGTCATAGGTTTTCATGTTGCCTCCTCTATACGGGGCACTAGACCACAGAGCCGAGTGACCATAGCCAGCGAGCGCACACCGAGAACCTCCTCGGCGCGCAGTGACTCAGGAGTCCTGTTCGGTGCAGACATGAACCTCTGTAGGGCAACCTTGTAGTCCTGGAGGACTTGATTCAAGGCGTCTGCTTCTACTGTCGTGAGATAGATCACGTGAGTGTGCACAGCTCCCTCCTTACAGGAAGTGCTGTAGGGCGTCAATGGTGGTACTCAGCGCCCGCACCATACCAGTGTCAGGCAAATACGTCTCTGCCTCTATCATCAGGACCTGGGCCCGCTCTGTGAGAGCCGCAGCTTCATTAGGCCTGATGCCCTTCCCGTGGGTCTCGCCTACCTCTTCGGCCAGCACCAGGAGCTGCTGTGCCAGATAGTAGCCGTAGCGCACGCCCTCGTCGAAGGCGCTGATCAGGCCAGAGTTGACCTCTTTGCTTGTGTAGCTCATGTTGCCTCCTGTTCTGCAGCAGAACCATGAACAATGCGTACACGCAGTTCCTGTGTGCTTCCGCAGTCGATGCATATCAAGCGAATGTACAAGGGCTGCGATCGGTCCTCGCTCAGGCTCCCTTGGATCCACATCGCGTAGTAGGCCATGGGCGCCCTGCACTTCTCGCACTGTGTCGTGACGTCGACCTTGAGCATCTTACTCACTTTCCGACACCACGACTTCCTTGAGGATCGTCACTACCAGCATGTGAGGCCTCCCACACTCCGTACACGTCAACCGGATGTGTAGGGAGAGCTCCTCGGGTGACTTCGCATACAAGGAGGAGTAACGCATCTTCCCGTGCCTGCACCGCTCGCATCTCATCGTGACCGTGACGTTCTTCACATCTCCTCCTCTATCTCGGTCTCGGGCTCTGTCCAGAATTCCTTGATCACAAGCACGTCAGCGATGTAGTCCCCTTGCTGCACAAAGTAGGTGTAGCTAGTCCCGTGGATGTAGGACTCGAATGCTACCCTGTCCATCCTCTGGTAGCGATAGTGAATCTTCGTCACGTTGCGCAGCGTGACGAACGAGCCATCTGCAAACTCTGCGGTTACTTTCACGCCGTACATGTTGCCTCCTAGATGTGTACCAGCTCAATCGGGCCAGAGCTTGCTAGGAAGCTCTTGACGGAGCACACATGCTCGACCGAGATGAGCGTGAGACTCTCTGGTGCCATGCCCTTTTGGAGGGTGCTTGCCACGCTTGCGCGAACTGCTGTCTTAGCCTGGGTGTGTGACTGGGCAGGGAGGATGGCTACGACGTAGACCGCGTTGCCCTCTAAGTCCTCATACTCCAGCAGTGCTTGGTAGATGTGCATTACAATGCTCCTTGTGGGTGGGGTATGTCTGCGGGCATCCACACGCCCTCTGCTTGGCTCTCGTAGATGAAGTGGCCTTCTGTGATGTAGGCCACGCTGTTTGATGTGTGGCGCACTCTTACCAGGTACGTCCTAGCCTCATAGTTACGGTCCCTGAAGCACCAGCCGTGGAACCAGTAGTACCCTGTTTCGGTGGGCCATTCTGATGTCCAGCTCATTCCAATCTCCGTCGCCCATGTTCCTGGATCACGACCTCGACCCGTACGATCACATGCTCGGACGTTTCATCGTCGGGCCAGTCGAAATCGAAGAGGGATGGCGTCTGCCCCTCGGGTATCTGCCCCTCGGGTATCCATCTGACACGATACAGCGTACCGTCAACTAGCAGTCCGTACCACATACTTGCCTCCCCTACAGTTCGATCCTGGTGCCAGGCCTGATGTCGATCGCGATCTCTACGGCCACATACTCTGCCTCACGGTCATAGATGAAGTCGAAGTCGAACAGGCTTGGCTCTCTGCCCTCGGGTAGCCATTTGACGCAAATCAGCTCTCCGTCTGCCAGCAAGCCATACCACATTACAGGACTTCCAGTTCTTCTGCCGTGAACTCTTGGAGCTGTTCGGGATGCGCGAAGACCACACGGTACCATTTGCTGGAAAGGACCTGAGTGACTTCACCCTCTAGGCCCAGGAAGGGGACGAGTTCCTCGGCAACCTCCAGCGCGTCGTCTTGGTCTTCCCCCTCTGCCAGTTCCAGGATGATGCGGGCTACTCTTACTCGATCGCCTTCTTTCATTGGGTGCCTCCTATAGCACGAGGGCCTCGGGCACCCTCCCATCTGTCCATCGGTCCATAAACCAGCACACGGCATTGAGAACAGAGATGTCGAGGTGGCGCCGGTACTTGACTATGTAGTACCTGATGGTGTCTGCAAAGTCTTGGATGTCGCGTTCACGGGCGTGCGGCTGGACAGAAAGGAGAACCAGTGTTCCGACGAGTTCGGCGATGCGGTTGTTGAGCTCACACGCACAGTCCAAGCACACGCGGCAGTCCTCACGCTCGGGGCGCTTCGTCTTGTGTTTGCAACGGGGACATCTCATGCTGGCGCCTCCCAGTGGTAGCACTCGTCGGAGTGCTCTGGGCTCATGAACATAGCCACGAACCTGACAGGGCGCCCCTCATGCTCCACTTTACGCTGGTCAAGGGAGGGGAGTTGGTCGAGTGCGTACACTGCGTACCATCCATCCTCGCTTAGCAGGCCTAGGAACTTGTCCCCAAGCCCCCACTTCAACTGCGCGATCTTGCACCCGTTGCACCTGGGGGGCCGTAGGCCCATCTGCAAGAGATCTGCTGAGTCTATCGGTGCACGCTCTTCCCACATCACTGTGATTTCTCCCGAAATATGTCTAGGCATCTCGCTGGCTCTGCTAGGACGAGCCCAAGTGCGATGCCGAGCAGGATGCAAGCGAGGCAGGTCAGCCCTGCCGGTTCACTTGCTTGGCTTCCGATCGCGCCGACTGTGCCTCCGATTGCACTGAGCGCTATGGCGGCTATCTCTTGTTTTCTCATTGGCCCTCCTGTAGGGGGGTCTGCCCTTTTTGCGTCTCCCAGGCCCTCATGCGCCTGTCAATTGACAACATTATACTATTGTCGCGTGCCTTTGTCAAGCCACCCACAAGACGGGCAGCGTCCGTTGATCAGGCGACCAGGCTCCGCGAGAAACAGCTCCTTGTCGATGGTCTCACGGGGGAGCAGGCGTGCACACTCAGGGCAGAAGCCCATGTCTGCGACGGCCTCAAGGTCACAAGCGTCCTCCCATAGGGAGGCCAGGTACCGGATGCGCTTGTGGAGGGGCTTTTCACTCAGGCAGACCACCAGCCGGCCGGAGCGTTCACCGTAGGCATAGGAGCCGATGTGGTTGTCGTCGGGCCAGGTCGTCGCGTACTCTGGCAGGGCGTACACGTCTACCAGGGCGTCCTTGTACGGCTTCTTCACCTTCTGATACCAGGAGAAGAAGCCGAACCTTCCCAGGCACTCACGGGACAGCGCTCCCTCTTGACACACGAGGATCCACACATGCAGCTCGGTCGTGGCCAGGCCGTGCGCGAGTTCAAGCTCTCGGTTCGTGGGGTTGCCTTCAAGATCGTGATGTGGCACTAGGTCCTCCTTGTAAGCCACCAGGCCACCACTGCTACCAGGATGACAGTACAGGTGGTTATTATAGATCCATGAAGGACGGGCATCTTACCTCCCCAGGCGCTGCACTACCGCGCGCCCCAGGCTCCAGATCAGGGCAAGCCACGGGTGCTCGCGGGGCACATACGAGGCGATCGCGAGCATCAGGAGGACAGCCGCTTGCCACCACTGTCCGTGAGCGGCGTAGAGGGCGAATGACACCAGCACCAAGACGGTTCCTATGTCCATCAGAAAGTTACTGTTCATGCTCTTCTCCTATGGGCACCAGCCAGCCGATGCCTGTTAGCGCGACCGCGCCGGCGACTATCATTAGCGCCGCCCACCCAGGGCGGAAGCCGATGCTGATCAGGGCCCTCCACGTACCGTAGTAGAGGAGGGCCCCGATCACGACTAGTCCTGCTATCAGGCCGCCTCTCACCGGCTGCGCTTGGCCTTGGCTTTGCGAGCGTTGCTCTTGGGTTTGCCCCCGTGGTTCCGGTTGCGCAGGCGGGTGGCCTTGGCCATGGCGGCCCGTATCTTGCGCTTGGCCTTGGCGCCCTTCTTGGGGAACCTGCCCCACTCGTGCTTGGAGACGCAGTTGATCGCTCTGCGCGCGGCGCGGCGTGCAGCTGAAGCCCTTCTGCCCTTGCGTGTACCGATTCTCTTCATGTTATCTGCCTCCCTTTTTCTCTAGCATCTTCTTCGCACACCTTGGACAAATGCCCGTGCTGCCTTGGACCGTGCTGTAGCCTACCAGCTCTCCACACCAGCCGCAGTATACGGGGTACAGCTTTTCGTTCATGCTGCCTCCTCCATTAGCTTGGAGACCTGTGCCCTCAGCCAGGCTGTCAGGCAGTCGAGGTTGCACCAGCAGTTGTCCTCGTCGACGCAGATGCACCCGAACTGGGTCTCGAAGCCCCCGAAGTCATCGTAGCCGGGGTCTAGGCCCCGGATACTCTCGTTGGGTGTCACCGCTGCTCCGCAGTGGTCACAGTGGTAAACCCATCTCTCGATTCGTTCTCTCATGTCGCCTCCTCACTTTTCGCGTACTTTACCACCCTTCGCAACCTTTGTCAAGCTGGCACCACGCACGCAGGCGCCACTCGACAACCTGCCGATCGGCCTCACGCTCTTCGTAGTACCGCAGCAGCTCGGACAGCAGAAGGAGCAGGATCCCACAGATGTAGAACGTCATGTGGGGAGTACGGGGGCTCAGGCCCCCGCCTCCACCAGAGTCAGCGAGAAGCCCTCCCACGCGGCCTCATTCACGCTCTTGAAGAACTGCACGGGCAGGCCGTTGCCAGCCACCCGGATGCGGTAGCCCTCGGGCGCCACCTCGCGGCCGTTGACCGTGGTCGTTACCACACGGCCGGCGCGCTGTGCCGTGACCTTCGGGTTGCCGTTGCGCGCCAGCTCGTTCGCGCGCTGCTTGGACGTGTGGAAGAACGCGAAGCCGTCCTCTTTCATGCCCGCCTTCACGTCGGCCTCGACGTCACTGCAAAACACCTTGACCTGGTCGCCCTTACGGGCGATGATACGACGGTCCGTCATTGGAGCCTCCGTTACGAATTGCTCGGGGCGTGCAACCTCCCCACGCCACAGTTCTTTGAGGGTGGGCCCGAACGGGGCCTCACCGTAGGGGCTGATGTCCTCGTGCAGCCCGTCCACGCCGACGTGGCCGTTCCCTTCTTCGACGACGTTCCGCAGGGCATCCCGGGCACGCTTGAGCCTGGTGTCCCAGATGTCGCGCTGTTTCTCGCAAGCCACCACAGCGGCGTCCAGGGCTGCCTCAGACTCGTCGAGCTCAGCTTCCCGAGCCTCGCCGGCTGCGTCGTCGGTCCGCGCGTACTCTGGTTCCAGCGCCTCGGTCTCCAGGCGCTGGTCCCGGGCCCGCTCGGCTTCACTGGCCTCGGCGTCCCGCACGGAGCCCATGGCCTCTTCCAGGCCGGCTGCAGGTTCGCTGTCGAACTCCTCGAAGACGACGAAGTCTTCCGCTGCAGCTTCTTCGGCGAGGTTGGCGGCTTCCAGGGCGGTGTAGCGCGCCAGCGGCTCGTTCTCTGGCTCGCCAAGCCCGGCCTCTTCAGCTTCCTCGGCAGCGATCTCTGCGAGCAGCTCTGCCCACTCGGGGTCGTTCTCCTCGTAGGCGAGCTGATCCACCGCCTCTTCGACGGTGATGTCTTCGGCTTGGGCGACGGCCTGCACCGTCTCCCACTCGGCCTCGATCTCTGGCGTGATGACGTCCAAGTCCACCAGCATCTGCCTGGTGTCCTTGATCGCCTCGATCGTGGCGTCTGCCTTGGCCAGTAGCGCCTCATGCTCGGCCTCGGCGCTGTGTTGGATCAGGACTTCCGCCATGGCCCTGACTTCCTCGGGCAGAACGTCCAGATCGACCTGGGCCTGAACCATCTTGCCCATGACCGTCGTCTGCTCCTCCGAGGGGAGATCGTACTCCTCGACGGCCGGGTAGTTCTCCGGCCCACCGAGTTCGTTGAGCTGCTTGCGTGCTTGCAGCATTGTGCCCGAGACAACCTGCTCTGAGGCACCGGGGGCGGTGAGCATCATCTCTACCTGCCCCTCACCGTCATAGGGCTCCTCGACCTGCCAGCCCATCTCAACTGCCTGGGCTTGGAGCGTGGCGAACAACTCGGTACGACTACTCACTGGAAACGACCTCCGTGGTGATGGCGAAGGCAACCAGGTTCCCCTCCGCATCACGATACAGACGGGCCTTCTGAATCTCTGTCAGGCCCCACTCCTCGACGAGGTCCGCCCTGGCCAGCATAGCACTCACGTTGCCAGCCAGCGAACGCTCGAAGTCCTGCTCTTCACAAGCGTGCAGCGTGTCAGGCTGCGTGCCGCCATGCAGGACCGTCAACCGCGTAATCATCTCTGCCACTCTCTACACCTCCGCGTAGACCAAGCAGGTCTGCCCGTGCACATCGCCCACGTACGGGGTGATGCCCAGGCAGAAGTACCAATCTTCTTCCGACATGCGGTTCGAGAAGAACAACCCGTCTTTCATGGGATGCTCGTACCACATGAGGTACCGGACCGTGCTGCCATTGCGTACCACAGCCACGGGCAGGTCCCGTGCCCACGCTTCTTCGCGCGGGTCTTTGCCGTCGCCAGCCAGTACGGCTAGTTGGGCGACCAGGGTATCACCGTTCATCGAGGCCTCCTTCGTAGATTGGCCGAGCTGCGCCCCACTCTCGGCAGTAGCTTGATTAAGGCTCCCTCGCGATCGGCTCGCAACACCTCGGCCTGTGCGACGGAGTTGAGCGGGCTGTCGGCCCGCTGGCCACGCCGGCGCACGCTTACGCGCACCGTGCGGCCCGTGCGGATGAACATGACATCCGTAGCGCCCTTCAGCGCTTCGCGGACGAGGCCCTCGTTCAGTGGACGGGGCCCAAAGAACTTGTCCAGTACAGACACCTGCGCCTCCTTAGCTGATATGAGGGGAAGCTAGCTCTTCCCTTTGTCCTTGGACTGGCCGGGGGCGCTGTCTTTGCCACCCTTGCCGTTGGGCTCGCCATCGGAGCCGCTACCCTTGTACTGCGGGTCTCCGGGGTTCGCCGGGTTGTCGTTCTGCGGCTTGCCCTGCTTGTCGATGCCAGGGGGCGCCGGGTCCACGCCATTGCCCAGGCCGTTGTTGCCCTTGGGCCCCTTGTTGGGGTTGGGCTTGTCAACGGAGGCGGGCGGTTCGGGCTCGCCCGTGGGGGGCGTGTCGTCGGAGGGCGCGTCGTTTGCGCTCACGTCGGAGGAGGGCACCTCAACGGTCGAGGTGAAGCTCGCGCTGGTGCTGGTGACCACGTCGGAGGAGGCCGTGTTGGTCACGGCATAGGAGGCCGCGGGCACCTCAACGATGTCATCGGCGCACGGTCCACCCTCGTCACAAGGGCAGAAGCAGGTCACGCCAACATTGGGGATGGCGATGCAGGTGTTGCCATCCACGAAGAACTTGAGAGATTCCGTGGGCAGACCATCCAGGCCCAGCTCCAAGGATGAGGACTGAGACGCAACCGGTGCAGAGACGGCCGCTACTGTCTCAGTGCTGTTGAACAGGGACATCGCCAACACGGCGATGAGGGACGCTACGAGCGCCCCGATGCAGAAGGAAGCTAACTTGGACATGACACCTCCATAGGTGAGCGCACAGCCTGGTTTCCCAGGGGCAAGCTCTCCATAGTTGAAGAGCTTGCCCCTGGGCCCGTGTCCTCTACACGGGCAGGGGGAGGATTACGAGGCGTCGTACTCCTCATGGCACACACTGTTGACGTGGTGCGAGTCGCGGGAGTAGACCACAACGCGCTTGCGAGGCACGCCAGGCCACAGGAGCGCCTTGGTCACTGGGCACCGAGGAGCGATGCACACCGTGTGGTCTATCGTGACCAGGCCCGCGCTCTTATGCGGGTGCCCCAGGCTGCGCCTGACCTGCTTGCGGGCCAGCTCGACAGCCTCCTTGAGATTGCCAGTGCCCATCTGCGCATACAGGCGCTGGGCCTTCTTGATGACAGCGCTGGATTCGACCGTAAACATTGTAGCCTCCTAGGCACGGAATGACCTGGGTTGAACATCCCAGGGGACAACCCTCCAACGGTGAAGAGCTGTCCCCTGGGCCAGTGCTTCCACACTGGACAGGGGTTTAGCGGTCCTGTAGGAACACAGGAGCTAGGCCGGAGATGTCGAGCTCCACGCTCTCTCCGCCGACGATAGCGTCGAGGATCTCCTGCAGGCGGGACTCGTAGCGTTTCCCCCACAGGGGGGCGATGCGCCGAGCTTCTTCCTCGATGCCACGGGATGTGCTGCGCCCTGCCTGCCATTGGCAAGCATGGACCAGCTCATGCGCGAGCACCCAGGGCTCTGGGTACCAGATGGAGATGTGCTTCCCGCCGACAGCACAACGCCCTGCCTCTTCCGGCCCGAAGGCTGGGTACGGGCAGTATTCGATGGTGGTCATCATGACACACCTCCCCGTTACTATAATAGTAACGCAGGGTAGCTCCCTGCCGTGAATCTTGGGTAGCGAATCTAACCAAAACTCACAGCAAGGCCCCACACACAAATTCGTGTGTGAGGCCCCCTGTCTACTGCTGTGCAGCCTCCTCGCACTGTACTGGCCACTTGATACAGCAGTCAGCAGCGCAATTACCATAGTTGCTACTGGTCTCGCACAGCAGCAAGCAGGTGTCATAGTCTGGTGTGCTACCACACACAAACATAGACATCAGCGTAGACAGCAGCACTAGCACTAAGGCTAGCTTGCTCCTCATAGCCACACCTCCTAGTATGGTGGTACTATGGTGCACATAGCACCCCTTACTGCATATAAGGGGTGCTGCAGGGATACCCCTGCCCTGAGCCTTGGACGTTGATCTATCCAAAACTCAGGGCAAGGCCACACATACAAATGTGTGGACTCGCCTATTCTATTGCTTGAGGTCAGCACGCAGCTCAGACACGGCTGTGCGAGTGGGCTTGGTCTTGATGCTCTTCCAAGCCTTGTCTCTCTTGGCCTGTGCCTCTGCACGCTTGATCCTCTTGCCTAGTGTGGTCATAGTACCACCTCCTTGTAGTAGCACACAGCCTGATCTCTCAGGGGAGAGCCATCTATAATATAGATAACTCTCCCCTGAGCTGGTGCTGGTACACCAGTAGGGTTTATTCCCAAATGACCGCCCCATTGCTTTTCACAGCAACGAGCTTGCCCTTGGGTGTCCTGTGAATGGTGATACGGGGAGCTGTTAGCATCCAGCTACGCACATCAACACCACTCTTACGCACCTTCTTCATAGCACACCTCCAATGTGATATAGTGTTACCATTAAGGCAAGGCGGGAATCGAACCCAATGCACTGTGCCCACCTGGGCAGGGGAGACACCAGTCTCCTTTCTGGCACAGCAACCAAGCCCTCCTCTATGCCTATGTAGATAGGCACAGAGGAGGACTGGGGAGTGTCCTCCCCTATCCTCTATTACCGAACACGACGCGCCCACTGGGTCTTCTCAACATAGCACGTGAGCCCTTCGCTCCACACTACGCCAGTGAGAGATGAGCCTACGCCCTTCATATAGAAGTCCACCCTGTCACTACCCAACTCATCCACTATTTGGCACGCGAATGCCAATGTAACCTTGTGCTGGATGACCAGGTATGTCAGGTGCTGCTCGATGTGAGACAGCTCCAATACTGATTTCCCAGACCTTTGACTCGTGAAGCCAAACATTTTAACCTCCGTGTGAGAATATACCCACCCTTCACCTGGGCGACGAATAAAACTACTATTAGGCTCCCATGTACACGGGGGTTTTCCCTGCAGGAAATCGGGGCAATGCCCCATGCAAAATCGTTGCGGCCGCACTTGACAAAAGTAGGCAGGTGTGGTACACTAGCCTTCTCATTGAGGAGCCGACCCGGCTCATGGCGGAAGTCTCTCTGGCATGTCGCACCGTAGAGCCCCAGTCGGGTGGTGCAGGCATTGAATACCTGGGTCGGGCGGATCCTCGACCCATAAGGAGACAAACGTGGACGAATACACCCTCATAGACTGGCTGCCCGCCATCATCGCGTTCGTGGGCCTCGGAGGCATCTTACTGGTCGCCATCTTCGGTCCCAAGGAACGACCTGGGGGCCGCGGATAATGCTGATAGTGAGAGTGCTACCAGATGGCCCCACCTACGAGTGCGAGGCCATCCTGCAAGACGAGGACGGGGCGATGATACTGTTCAGCTCTCAAGGCGAGAACCAGAAGATCTACCAGGAGTGCAGCGTCACTCCAGAGTGGAGTATATTGGACGAGGAGAAACCATGCTAGTAGTGACGGTCCCGCGCGGGCGTTACTCTAAAACCTACCGCTGTACGTCTATACAGAGGGACGTCAGGGGTGACTTGGTGTTGACAGAGGCCACGACGGAGGGGGGCACCCCTCTCGGCATTGTGGTTGTTTACAACCCGCTCAACGTCACCGCGTACACCGAGGAGGCACCATGTTCATCGTGAAGGTACCCAACGCCTATGGCGCCATCGTTTATCATTGTCGGAACGTTTTCCTAGACCCGAACAACATGCTTATCTTGAAAGATGCCACGGACGGCGCTGGCAAGGAGCTGGGGAACCTCTTGATCTACGGGCCACTCAACGTGGTTGTCCAAGAGGTTAAGGCATGACCCTTCCTCCGTGCCCGCACTGCGGGGTGGTGTGCGGTGTATACCTCAAGGTGCAGGTTTGGGGATGGGCCGTCAGTCACTACGACGAGACAGGAGGACATCTTGAAATAGACTACGACGGTATAGGGAACGGGCGTCATGGAGTGTGTCGCTGTCAGGCCTGCGGCGAGATCCGCAGGGACGTCAGGATGGTCCGATCGACCATCGTGTCCACAAAAGCAGTCCCCACTTCAGAGTAAGCTGCATGCTTTTTGTTTTTGGGCTCTCTCTTATCGTAGAATTGGCTTATGCTACCTACACCATTTTTGTTAGTCGTGGCCACCGCTGGCGGGCAGTTGTCTCGTCAGCAGCAATAGCCCTGCTAAAGACTCTTTTGATATACCGCCTGGTGTTTTCCATCGAAACTTTACCAGCATTGATAGTAGGGCAAGCCCTGGGCACATTCTTGGTCATGTCCATCTTGCCCGCCGCAAGCAGCGGGGTTTCCGGTCGGAGGGTCCCATGAAACGACTCGCCCTTCTGATTCTGCTAGTGTTGCTCTCCCTCCTTCGGTGCCAGGCGCCGGCAGAGCCCTTCGCGCTGACATACAGCGTGCATCTCCCCTCGGTTAGAATTGGTCACTGGTCCCCCAAGAAAGGGCTCGGGACTCACTTTCCCGAGCTCTGTGACGCCAGGCGCTTCGGGGCATCTTGGCAGTACAATTGGCACTATGATGGCAACCTCTCTGTCTGTCCAGTCGAAAGCATTCCTATGATCTACAACGCTCATGCCCAGTCGCTTCTCGTAGGCTACTGGGAGACCCTCCAGGGAAACTCTCGCTACATCATGGGCTACAACGAGCCAGATCGGAAGGAACAAGCCAATCTCTCTCCGGAAGAAGCCGCCGTGCTGTGGCGCGAGCTTGAGGCATTCTACCCCCGCAAGCTACTCGTCTCCCCGGCCGTGTCCCACTTGGATCAGGACTGGCTATGGCGATTCAACGACGCCTATCATACGCTGTATGGGGAAGCCCCCCGTATAGACGCGGTCGCTGGCCATTGCTACTACGACACCTGCGGCGAGTTTATCCGCTGCGCGTATGGGCTGATTCACAATCCGTGGGGAGCCAAGGTGTGGATCACCGAGTTCTCCCCTGTTCGTAACGGCGGCTTTGACGAGGCCCTGGCCGCCCCGGCGAGCCGCTGTGTGGTCAGGTGGATGGAGAACAAGCCAGAGATCGAACGATACGCCTGGTTTGCCACCCGCCTGTCGGGGGACGAACCGTGGGTCAATTCAGTCGACGATTGGTGCCTATTGATAGACCACGACACCAACCGCCTTACTCGGTGGGGGTGGATCTACGCGATGGGAGGCGGCGATGGCTAGCGGGAAGGCACATATTGCTGCATCGGTCGTAGTGTCCGCGCCTCTGGCTGCAATTGCCTTTTTCGTGGCGGGGCCGACCGCGGGCCTGGGAGCAGTGGCCGGGTGCTTGGCAGAGACACTGATTGGGCCAGACCTTGATCAAATTGATCAGGCGATCATTCACACCAGCGAGAGAAAGATGATCAGGTACTTGCCTGTCATCGGGTATCTCTGGCTGGCCTTGTGGGACCCGTATGCTCGGTTGATCCCTCATCGCAGCGCCCTGTCTCACTTTCCTCTCCTGGGGACGGCGGGGCGGGCGGCCTATATGTATGGGGTGGCACGGCTGCTCGGAATGAAGCAATTGCCACTCACCATTGATTTTTGGATGGGTTTTTTGGGCGGCCTGGCCGTCAGCGACTTCACTCATTGGATGATGGACGGGGGACCGGTCAAGTTACCTGGTAGGCGCGGGAGGATGTTATGTCGACGATCTTTACGCACGTCTGCATCTGGATAGCTGGCCTGGTGAGTGGGTTCTGGTTCTCGGCTATTGTGAACCATAGCAGCAGCCCTGCCAAGAAGGACCAGTCGACAAGGGAGTTCTGCCTCGCCTTGGTGGTGCCCTTGGTGTGCACGTTGGCGTTCATGGTGCTGATGACAATCATCGTAGAGGTGTTGAGCCAGATGAGCCTAGAAGCCACGGCCATCTGGATCATAGATAGCCTGGGGCTTATAAATGAGTGAAAAGACTGATTTCTTGGTTGCGTCGCTGGACTATCACATAGGCAGGGGACTGCCTCCCCCGACTGCCTGGGCCGAGGCGCTGCTGGACTATAAGGCTGTGTACCACGCAGGCGACGATCGCACGGCTCTTCAGCGTGCGGCAGGGCGGGTATTGGAGCATGAGGATGAGCTTGCAGGCTAGCCTCGCCCAGTTGTACAATAATTATTATTTCAGGGAAGGCCTTGGCCCTGATCCCTATGAGAGAACCGAGCCCTGGCTATCGTTCTTCGCTGCAGTGGCAGACCGGATCTCACTGGACATAGGGCCCGAAAGCGCGCTCGACGTCGGGTGCGCTACGGGGATGCTGGTGGAGGCCCTGCGCGCCCATGAGATCGACGCCCGTGGCTTTGATCTCTCCGTCTACGCCCTGTCGCAGATGCCTGTAGAGGTGGCAAAACACTGCTGGCCGGGAGAGGCCCAGGATCCTATGTCCTATGCAGATCGCCAGTACGACCTGATCACCTGCGTTGAGGTGGTGGAACACCTCCCAGAGGCCGCTGCTCAATACGCGATTGGCCTGATGTGTCAGCACACCAGGACAATCTTGTTTTCCTCAAGCCCCACAGACTTTACAGAGCCCACTCACATCAATGTCCACGGCCCTGAGTATTGGGCCGAGCAGTTTGCACGCTTTAGCTTTCTGCGAGACCTGGACTTCGATGTTGCCTTCCTGTCGCCCTGGGCAGCCCTGTATCGCTTGACAGACATGCCGCTGCACCGCGTCGTTTTCAAGTACGAGCGCGAGCTGTGGGAACGTCTGCAGCAAAACCACACACAAAGAGCCCAAATTCTGACTATGCAAAAGGAGCTTGGAAATGCAGGGTGAGGTAGTTCTTGATAAACAGGGCATACCCTTGTGCCCTGTCTGCCCGTTCTGTAGGGAGAAGATGGTCACGTGGTACGCTCCCCTTGCTGACGGGAGGCTAATAAAAGTGTGGCTGTGCGATTGCTCACGCGACACGAAGTAGGAGGCTCTGATGCCGAATGAGATCGCCACAATCCCAGTCGCCGATGTCCCCGTATGCCCAGTGTGTAAAGAGCCCATGGTTCGGGCTCACTTTGAGATTGATGGCGGGGTCTGGTTGCCCGTCTGGCTATGTAACTGCCCAGTATCATACACAAAGGAGACTAACAATGAGCAAACTTGAGCCTAGCGACGAAAGCATCAAAGGGGGCCAGCGCCCCTCCATGGGTGTGGGGCTATCCCCTCTGCCCTTCGACGACGCAAACGAACCTCTGCCCCTTGAGGAATCGGTCGTCATCGAAGAAATCAAGATGCCAATCTCTGGACAGGCCCTGCTGTGGATGGCCGTGGGCCTCTTGGCCATGGGAGGCGTCGTAGACCTCGAGGAAGCCCGCGAGCTGGCGGAGCTGGAGCCTCTATCCGAGGCCGAACACAACGAGCTGCTCTCAGTCGCCAAGTGGATGAAGGCCACAGGCCGCGCCATGCCAGTCGCGCTGTACAGATTCCTCTTCGAGGCGAAGTAACATGAAGATGATCATTGCCGTGCCGTTCTTCAACACAGCAGGCAACCACCGACACCGCTGCGTAGTCCGAACCTTGTCAGTGCTCAAGCGCCAGGTCGCCGCCTCCCCTGTGGAGACGATTGTGGTTGCCGTGGACAACGGCAGCACGGACCTGCGCTGCTGGGAGTGGCTGCACTCTCTGGAAGGGGTAGGCATTCTGGCATTGCGCATCGAGACGCCCATGTCCATCTCCCAAGGGGTCAACACGGCCTGGCGCCCTTGGGAGAAGGAGTTCGAGCGCGGCAAGGCCATCCCGGTCAAGTTTGACAGCGACATGATCGCTGACGCGAGCTGGCCCAAGAGACTACACGCCGCCGTCGGAGCCAACGAGGCAGAGCTGTGGCATGAGAATCAACCTCTGGGCATGGTGGGGCTGCGTGTGCAGCGCCACCCTAACCCCCCTCCTGATGACGCGCCGAGGGGCCCGGGCGGGATTGTCCAGATCGGCTTTCTGCATGGCGCTTGTACGGCCAGAACGCCGATCGGGTTCCGCTGCATCGGCTACGAGAAGCACCCGTTTCTGCCCGAGCTATTGCCCTCTGGCGCCGACATGAGCCTGCCCTGGGGTCGGTGGGGATTCGGTGATCACTGGACCCAACAACGCCTCAACTTCACGGAGCTTTACACCGCAATCCTGCCGGACGTGATTGTGGCAGGGCATTTCGGCTCTGGCTCGATCAGCCGGCAACACAAGCAGAAGATTCTCCCCGTGGCCAGGCGTTCGCTAGAGAAGATGGGCGACATGCTGAGCGATGGGGAGATCGGCCCTTACCAGGAGTTTGACGGGGACGAGGATCCCATGTATGGACCAGGATGGGACAATACAAGCTACTGGCGCGCCCGGGAGGGAAGATGAACAAACAGAACTTCTTGACCCGCAACAACTATCGCCTGGTAGTGATTGTGCAGGGCAGGCACATACAGTGGTCCGACTGGGCCGACCACGCCAAGATCTCCCCGGTGATTGACACCCCCCGGGCCCTTGTGGACTTTGCCAGCCGCATGGTAACACTGCCCGATGAGATCCAGGGCAAGCTCACCTTCGGTGACGTACTGCACCTGGCTGAAGTGATCAGTGAGTTCAAGGAGGTGGCATGAACAAACCGCACGCACCAACAACCCGCCTGGTCGGGGATCCCCGACTGAAGGGTGTAGAGCTGGGCGGGGCCAACAGCCCGCATGAAAACGGCAACTCGTTCTTCCTGCAGGCCTGCGTCAACGTAGCGCCGGCAGAGAGCGAGAGGTTCTACTACGGCGCGTGCACGGATGGCCACCGGGGCTTTTGCCACCTCCACGGGCATGCAGCCTTCATCCCGCTGTATAACGACACGCTGGACTACATAATCTCCTCCCATGTGATGGAACATATCCCAGACCCCATCAGGGCCTGGAAAGAGTGGGTGCGCGTGCTCAAGCCTAACGGCCTGGTGCTGATGATCGTGCCCCACCACGACGCGCTCAGAGGAGACAAGCGGCCCGTCGAGGACTTCACGCTCGACCGAGTGTGGCAGGCGCACCGCGATCGCTGGCACCAGGACAACATCCCAGTCGGCGCGGTGCATGGCGGCCCCTACGGCCACTGGTGGAAGTGGACGCCCGAGGTCCTGCAGGCCGCCATTGAGAAGTGGATGCCGTACTGGGTGCCGATCGACTTCGAGGATCCCGACTCCAAGGTCGGGAACGGGTTCTTTTTGGCGTATCGCCTGAGAACCAGCAAACTACAAGGAGAGTGAGATGGACAACACAAGAATGGACGAGGGCGTGCCCCCGATGCCCTGCGACCAGCAGACGACCGTCACAGTCTTGAAGACACGACGGTACAAGGCGGGCTACGAGGTCCGCACCGAGAGCGTGGTGTGGGGTGACGAAGATCCGGTCACCATGAAGAATGCCTACACCGTCCCGGAGGGCTACTACATCGGGTGCAGTGTGTGGGCCCACCGACTGATTGTGCGCCGAGGCATCAAGCCAGAACCCCGAGAGCCCGGGTGTCCCGAGGCAAACTACGGCCGGGGCCGCACATGCTCAATCGGCTTTTGCGAGGAAGAGCAGAAGTGGTATGGGTGGAGCCACCGTGCCATGTACGGCTTCGGGATCGGCGACGCCGTTGCGGAGGGCGACATCTGCGCAACCTCTGGCTGGACCGACGAGTTCCTGGCCAAGCATCCTGTGTGTGATCTCAGCGTTCCTGTAGGCTTCGAGGCCAAGACGCTGGATGACGCCAGGCTCATGGCGATCGCGTATGCGGCGGCTGTCTCATGAAGATTGCCTACATCGGCGGTTGCGGCCGCCTGGGCTCGGCGATGGCTGCGCACACTGCTGCGTGTGGTTGCACGGTGTACATCGCGGATCTCAACGAAACGGCTGTGCAGGCCATGCGCGAGGGCCGCTTCTGCTCCAACGAGCCCCAAGTAAGTGACTTGCTCAAGGAGTGCGACTTCTTTCTCAGCACCGACACGGCCTGGGTGGCCGCAGAGGCTGAGCTGATCCGCGTGGTCGTGCCCACTCCTAGCATGCCCTCGGGGAGGTTCTCCTCGAGGCATGTAGAGGAGGCCTGCAGAGAGATCGCCAAGGGCCTCGTAGATAGCAAGCATGAGTATCCAGTCGTGGAGATCGTCTCCACGGTGATGCCAGGCGACACCGAGGGGCCCATCCTCGAGGCCCTGGAGTCCACCGGCCTTGAGGCAGGGAAAGACTTCGGCCTGGTGTACAGCCCCGAGTTTGTCAGGCAAGGCAGCATCATCAAGGACTTCTCTGACCCTGACGTGATCCTGATCGGCGAGTTCGATAAGCGCTCTGGGGACGCAGTAGAGCAATTCTATTTCAGCATTCTGAAACAGCCCACTCATCCTGCGGCGTCGACAATCCATCACATGTCCATCCTCAATGCGGAGATCGCGAAGCTCGTCCTCAACGTGGCAGTGACTACCAAGGCAGCTCTTGCGAACCAGATCGCGATGTACTGTCACATGGTGCCTGGCGCAGACGCCCGCGAGGTTTTGGGCGCCGTGGGGGATGACTCTCGGATAGGCCGCAGGTATTTCAGTCCTGGAGCGTGGGTCACCGGCCCTTGTTTTCCACGGGACCTTAGCGCGCTTATCGCGGCAATGCAGAGCCTTGCGCCTGTTCACATTGTGTTTGCCGTGGAACTATTCAACAACTGTTCTATGCCTCGCGTGATTGCCAACTGGGTCGCCGCTGAATGCCCGAGGGACGCCAACGTTGGGATCCTGGGGCTGGCATTCAAGCCCGGCGTGGACATCACGGCTGAGTCTCAGGGAGTCTTTCTGGCAGACGAGCTGGAATGCAGGGGCTATGCCGTCTGCACGCACGACCCCATGGCCAGGGACCCAAGGAGCTGGCGACAGGTAGGCACACTGCTAGACATGGTCTATCTCAATTCCTTCCTGGTGATCATGACGCCCTGGGAGCAATATTTCGACCTCGCACAAATGGACTTGGAAGGCAAGACAGTCTATGACATGTGGGGACTTTTTAACGACAACGAGCTGGAGTGCGATCGGTATATCCGGTTCGGGAGGGGCACATGAGCATCAAGGCTACACGGCGCTGGCCCCGCGTCCTGGTGACAGGCGCGGCCGGTTTTATCGGTCATCACCTGGTAAACTACCTGTGCGAGCGGGACTACTGGGTGAGAGCCGTGGACTATCGGCCCAACGAGTGGGGTCACATGCACGCTGACGAAGTGGACTGGCAATGTGATCTCCGCCACTACCTGGGCGCAACCAAGGCGATGAAGGGGATTGACTGGGTGTTCGCTCTGGCCGCAGACATGGGCGGCATGGGGTTCATCATGAACTTCCAGTACACGGTCCTGCGCAACTCTGCGAGGATCAACCTCAACACGGCCGAGGCTGCCGCGATCGCGGGGATAGAGCGGCTGCTGTACACCTCGAGCGCCTGCATCTACCCAGAAGGCCTGCAGACAGATGTGGATGCCCCCAACCTGAAGGAGTCCGATGCTTGGCAGGGAAAGCCAGAGGCCTCCTATGGCGTCGAGAAGATGGTGGCCGAGGAGATCTACTACCGCGCCGGGAAGCAGTTCGGCTTCGGGGTGCGCATGCCGCGCTTCCACAATATCTACGGGCCCGAGGGCGCGTGGGACGCAGAGCGGGACAACCGAGTCAAGGCGCCGGCCGCGATGTGCTACAAGGCGGCCAAGGCCAAGCTCACGGGGTCCAACCAGATGGAGATCTGGGGCGACGGCAAGCAGACTCGGTCGTTCTGCTACATCAGCGACGCCCTGGAGATGATGCACCGACTGATGTGCAGCAACTTCAGCGGCCCGATGAATATCGGCACCGACCACCTGATCACGATCAACGACCTGGCCATGATCGCCGCCCGTGCTGCCGGCCTCGAGTCCGTCGAGCTGGTGCACGTCGAGGGTCCCCAGGGGGTCCGTGGGCGCAATGCCGACCTGAACCTGATGCGCGCAGAACTGAACTACTGGCCCCAGACATCCCTGGAGTCAGGGATGCAGCGAACCTACGACTGGATCGAGAAGCGAGTCAAGGAGAAATTGGATGGCTGAGCACTTCGTGGTTGGGTTGGGGCAGATAGGAAGACCTCTCCAAGAACTCCTAGACTGTCAGGGATGGGACATCACCGACCCGCCCGGGAATCGGGTCCTCTTCGCACCCATGCGCTTCCTGCATATTTGCTTCCCTTTCTCAGGGCAGTTCGTGGCACAGGTGGTGGAGTATGCTGGGCGGGGCTGGTGGCGCGCCGAGCATGTTGTTATTCACTCTACGGTAATGCCAGGCACCACATCATCCATTGCCAGCGAGATCAGCGGCCACGCGCTCTACAGCCCGGTCCGCGGCCGCCACGGCAAGATGACCGAAGACCTTCGCTACTTTACAAAATATGTAGCAGGGTTCAATCCCGAGGCTGCGGGGGCCGCTGCCGGCGCCCTCGCAGCAGTCGGTTTCCGCGTGCAGGTCGCGCCCGATGTGAAGGCCCTGGAGCTGGCCAAGCTCCTGCAGACATCCTTCACGGGCCTGCTGGTGGCATGGGCCCAGGAAGCGCAGCGGTTCTGCGACGAGCTGGGCGTGGACTATGAAGAGGCGTGCGAGCTGTTCGGGGAGATGCCCAACCTGCCCCCGGTGCTGCACATGCCCGGGTTCATCGGGGGGCATTGCGTCATGTCCAACATAGATCTCCTCGAACGTGTCCACCTCTCCCCGCTTCTCAGTGCTGTGGTGCTGTCCAATAATACATGGGTGATGGAGCGCGGGCGCGACGACGAGCGCGTGTGGCCCAAGCCTTGGAGGCAGCACGTATGATTGGCGTGATCGCGGTCCCGTTCTTCGACACGCCCGAGAACCAGCGCGGCGAAACTACCCGGGCCACTCTGCGTGACATCTATTACGACCTGGACCCCGGCCACACGGTAGTGCCCGTGGACAATGGGAGCACTGACCTCTCAACATGGGAATGGCTCCAGGAGACCTTCAAGGCCTTCCCTCTGGCGGTGCGCTTGGAGAAGCCTCAGTCGGTCGCATACGCGGTCAACGTGGCCTGGCGCCCATTCGAGAATGTGCTTCTCAGCGGCGATGCCGTCGCGGTCAAGTGTGACAGCGACTGGGCTCCCCGGGCTACCGCGGGCCCCAAGCGCAACTGGCTTGCGCGTATCATTGAGGTCTTCGAGCAGCCTGATCCGCCGGGCCTCCTGGGCCCCACACTGATCGGCGAGTTGGACTGGCGCACGGGCGACGTGCGCGACGGATGGGAAGTGACGACCTATGTAAGAGGCACGGTGGTCGCGCGTTCCCCTGAATGTTTTCGCGCCATTGGCTACTGCCGGCATCCTGGCGATGTGCGGTGGGGATGGCAGGACCACTGGGACTGCTTTCGCGCACGGCGAGCCGAGCTTGAGGTGGGCGTTCTGACAAACTGCAGGATATGCCCGCGCACCGAGCAGAATTCCTTGCCAGAAGAGGAACGGACGCGGTGGCGCGCCGAGGGGAGAGCGGCCTACGTGCAGTGGATAGCCGAAGTGATACGCGGAGAGAGAGGGCTGTACGAGGAGGCGCGCCTGTGAGCAGGGGCGTGGTCTACTTTGTTGTTGGATGGCATTATCTGGAGCTTGCCAAAGAGTCCTTGGAGAGTCTGCGGCGCTTCCATCCCAACATGCACGCCACCCTGTTCTGCAACGACGACATCGACCCGGGCCCCTTCAATGACGTTGTGCGATACGAGTCTACCATTGACCAGTATCCCAACAATGAGTACCTGCTGGACCGAGTTCGCTCCCTGGCTCTGTCTCCCTATGACCACAGCCTGTACCTGGACGCGGACACCCATGTAGACGGCTCGCTGGACGGCCTGTTCCAGTTGTTGGAACGCTTTGATGTGGCTACGTGCCAGGACCTCGTGATCTGCTCGGTGCCCCTCGCTGGCATTCCATCATCATTCCCTGAGTATAACGCTGGCGTTGTGTTGTGGCGATGGTCGCCAGTGACCAGAAAGCTATTTGCAGATTGGGCGACAGAGCTGGTGCGATGGATCCATGAGCGGCCCGACAAGCGGATTGGGCATGACGCACATAGCGACCAAGTGCCGCTCAGGCGCGTGCTGTATAACAGTGATGTGCGCCTGGCCACGCTGACAGGTAACTACATGTGCCAAGTAATAGCCGGGGGACTTCTTAGGGGCCGTGCACGCATCCTGCATGGCTGCCGAGGGAGCACAGGTCGCCTGGCCAAGATGGCTGCACTGATCAACAAGGGGCAGCCACATGGGGGCCTCGGCACGTTCCGCCACCATTCGAGGGGGGCTGTTGTGCCACTCAAGCCTGGGCGTGGCTTGTTACCCAACGACAAGTGGAACAGCGAACTGAAGGAGTTGATCGGAGATTGAAGGCCCAACCAGAGATCGTAGTCACTGGAATGAACAACTCTGGGACATCGTTCATGACCGAGCTCGTGGTCAGGGTCACGGGCCTCTCGCCTGGCCCCGCGCGGGACCTCAAGCGCGCAGATAGTCACAATCCCCGTGGGTACTGGGAATACCTGCCATTGCGCAGCTATATCTGGCGGCACACTGGCGGCAATTTCAGGGAGCGGGATGTTCCATCCTCGCCAGGGTCATGCAGCGCGGTGCGAGCCAAGGAGATCGCCGCCATGGCCAGTGCAGCGAATGTCCAAGTGTTCAAGTGTTTCAAGTTCCCGTGGGTCTACCCGTGGTTCGGCAAGCCCCGGCAGGCCATACTCACTCGGCGCGCACCAGGGACAGTGTATAAGCGTCACTACAAGTACCAGGGATGGACACTGAATGAGTACCGCGCCGTGCACGCTCAATACCACGACTTGGCTGCCAAGTATCTGGACGAAGCGTGGGACGTGCTGTGGGTGCACTACGAGGACTTTTTTGCAGACACGCAGGGGGCCATTAAGCGGGTGTGCTCCTTTTTGGAACGGCCCTATCACAAGCGATTGCTGCGAGTTTTTCGTCCAAGGAGACCGTTATGGCAAGCCTGATTGGTTCCGTTATGGCGAGCACTGCTGGCCGGGAAGCAGAGGAGTGGAACATAGGTTCGCACTGGGATCAAGGAGCGTTCATGCAGCGAGATCGCGTAGAGCGCGTCGCCACGCTTTGTGCACAGAAGCATCCGGGGGACCTAATCGAGATTGGCGCGTACGTTGGCCTCACCACAATACGGTTGGCCTACGTCGCCTGGGTTCATGGGCGGCGCGTGATCGCGGTTGATCCATGGGAGCCGGGCACACAGAACTGTGCCGGGCACGAGTATGAGGAGTTTCTGCAAAACACCGCGCGGCTCAAGAGCCATGTCGACGTGCTACGCTTCTCGTCCCTGGACGCGGCAGTGCGGGAGGAAGTGCGCCGGCGCCCACTCTGTTTCGCATTTGTGGACGGCCTGCACGCCTACGAGGCCTGTGCGCATGACATCGAGACTGTCAATCACGCTGCCGTGATTGCCGTGGATGACATTATCCGTTTGGAGGGCGTGAGGCGCGCCTTTCAAGAAGCGGCAGAGCACAACCAGTGGCACGCTGTCACACACCCGCGTTGCAGGGAGGGATACCTTGTACAAGTATAGGATCTTCACTGGCCAATTCTTGTGGAAGCCCCAGGGGACAAACAATAAGACCAAGATAGAGCCTTTCTGCACCGATTTTCTGCTGGCACATGCCAGCGAGGACCATGTCTTCATGGATGCAGGAGCAGGATGGGGGTATTACTCGGTTGTGTTGTCCCCGCATGTCAAGCGAGTGATCGCTGTTGAGCCGCGACCTCTCTTCGCAGAGCTGATACACAAAGGCATTGAAACCAATGAGCTGGACAACGTGGAGGTAGTAGAGACAGCCTTGTTCGACACAGAGGGCTACTGTACGATGCCATACAAGGCTCCTGCGCCACAGACCATAGCCGTGGCAGACAGCGGCTTCCCTCTAATGACCCTGGATGCCCTGATGGATAGCAACCCCCT
>Ga0114925_10000168_pt1 | contig 25447 bp, 25 predicted proteins | sample SumtaG_2_FD_87287 | JGI IMG/M metagenome (GOLD analysis project Ga0114925, IMG submission 87287) | Deep subsurface microbial communities from Indian Ocean to uncover new lineages of life (NeLLi) - Sumatra_00607 metaG | ecosystem: Environmental > Aquatic > Marine > Oceanic > Sediment | place... | reverse complement strand
TAAGGTTTGATTTTGAGATCACACCATCTCGAAGGATTTGTAAGATTGTATTCTTTATTTTATCTTGAAAAAAGTTTTTTAGATTTCCTTCTTCATCTAGTTTAGAGTAATTTTTTATAGTTGTATATGCTTCTGACACAGCTCTCGTAATCTTATTTGTATTGATTAACTCTACTAGATTCTTACTCATAATGGCTAATATATCGGGAGATTCCTTTCCTAAATGATTACTTTCAACTATATCTTCTTTTTTATATACCAAAATGAGGAAATATATCTCACCTTCAAAGTTTTGTTTAATTGATATAAAGCTATTTTCACCTTCATCAGGGGTGAATTCTATCATTGTGATTTCTTTATTTAACTCGTGTTTAGCCCAGATTCGGGTTATGAAGTCCTTGGGAGGAAAAGCTCTTTCAGGAGGATATTGAATTATTGGTTCCGGTCCGATCTGGAGACTCCAATGAACAATTAGAATCCTCTCAATCATATCAAATTACAATTCTTATTTTATGATAAATAATACAAACTCTCTCTTTTTAAATATACGTCTTGTTCTTAAAAGAATTTTGGTTTCTTAATTTATTCTAATTTGAGTTTATAGTATTGCTTTCTCTAAAAAGTAGAAGAAATGTCAAAATTAGGGGACTCGATTAAGCCCTTTATGAATAAAAGCTATTAATGAATTTAAATCCAATTAAAAGAATTCTGGAAATTGCTTTTCAATACTGTTTAACGTTATAGCTAATAAACTAAGTAATTCTTCGCTTTCATTAGTCTTAATATTTTCAATAACGTTATCCAGAATTTGATTTCCGAGTGAAATATCATCTTTTGAATATTTTCCCCTAAGCATCTTTTGCTTAAAGAGTAGGCTGAGTTCCGCCTCAAGCCACTCCAATTCTTCTTTTAAATTATCCTCTAAAATCTTTTCGTAATCTGCGGTAAGATTCATAATCCATCACTATATTTAATAATAATATCTAATAACTTTAATTATACTTTTAGTAATTTAGTGAAAATAGTAATATATAAAATTTCTTTGATCGTAACATTTTTATATTATTATAACGAACAAACAATTTTGTACACAAAAGATTTTAGCACTATAACGAACAAACAATTTTGTACACAAATAATCTTAATGGAAACTATTGTTAAAATGAAATTATCTAATGGGAGAGCTGTGCTCTTTAATTTCAAATGCTATCAATCAAAAGTAAGGATATTAATTAAAGTTTTTAATAACAACTCTAATTATCTAATTTCCTGAAGTGATATCTCGTAAAAATCTTTGAGAGTTGATAAACAGACTGCAAGTTTTTATGTTCTATAGCATCGCTTAATTCCTTATAAAATTCAGTCATGTTTAATTCATATAGTTCTTTGAATTTGAACCATACTTCTTGTGTAGGTTTATCTTTTTCATTCATGTGCTAAAATATTAAAATAACCATTAAAAAAAGAAATAATATCACAATAATACAATAAAGTTGATCTGATGCTAATCAGTTATTTCTTCTCTTTTTTTGCATAATACTTCGCAGTGAAGAAGTAGGCAACAACCATTAATGCTAGTACTGCCAATACAATTAGTAAAACCCAATTAAATACCTCTGCTTGAGATTTCATTTGGACTACATCTCCAGTATCAATAGGAGGGGAAAATCCTAAAAGAACACCTAAAACAGAGTAAAAGAAAGCTCGAAATATGGAACCTATTAATGTCCCTATTGAATATCTTTTAAAATCAATATCAACCAACCCAGAGGCATATGAAATAACATCAAAAGAGATGAATGGTATAAGTCTTGAAACTATTATTGCTTTAATCCCATATTTACGAATTAAATCATCAGCCATATCAATCCCTTTTTCTCCAATAAATTTTTTAGCTAAGGGTCTTCCACCTCTTCTGCTCACATAAAAACATAATGAAGCTGCTGCCATTGAACCAATAATCCCCATAATTCCCCCTAAAAACCACCCCCAAATAATTCCTGTTGCTAATAATACAACCTCGGAGGGAATTGGTACTAATAATCCTTGAATACCCATTACTGCGATAAAGAGAAAGATACCTATAAACCCTAAATCCCATATAGGATTCACAAACCACTTTGCAATTAGTATAAAAATAAATGTATCATCCACAAAGTAATTGTAATACAGCAGAAATACAGAAAATGCAATTAGAATTAAAAAGATTATAATATAAACAATTGTTTTTGTATCAAGCTGAGAAAAATCAAAAAGATTTATTATATATTCCTTTAATTTTCTGGTAAATGACTTTTTTGTTTCATTTTCTTTTTCTGCTTCATTTGTTTCCATTCTTATCAATATTGAGAATAAATATTAAGTAATATAATTAATTTAAATTTCTATAAAAACTATTTTTTTTATCTTACTTTTATAATTCCTATCGTTTAATTGATGAAACCTTATATTTTTGGACATAGAGGCGCTTCAGGTTATAAAATTGAAAACACAATTTCCGCTTTTAAAAAAGCAGTAAGTATGGGAGCTGGAATTGAAGCAGATGTTCAATTAACAAAAGATAATGAATTAGTATGTTTCCATGATCCATTTTTTTTAATTGGATCAGATTACTTTATAATAAGCAAATTAACACTAAATGATATTAAAGAAATCAAATTCGAGGATAACAGAAAAATACCTTTAGTGAAAGATGTTTTTGAGAATTTCAAAGACTATTCAGCTAATCTTCGTTATAGCTTTGATATTCTTGAAAAAAATGCCGGTTTAGAGCTTTTGACTATAGCACAAAACAGTACTGTTTTAAAAAATATGGAAATTACTGATAGGAGATTATATGTGTTAGGGTTTTTAAGGAAAAATAACAAAACAGCTAATCTCGTCTATACTTTGGCAGAACATATTAAAAAAATATCCAATAAGACAGTAAATCTGAAAAAATTAAGAAAAATGAATATCGATGTGATAAACATTAGATGTAAAAGAAATGTGGAAATCTTATTCAGAGAAATTGTGGATAACGGTTTTAAATGTTATATATGGGGCGTAAACACTAAAGTAAACATGAAAAGAATCATAAAAATGAAATATAAGGGTAAATATGCCAGTGCTATTTATACGGATTATCCGGATAGACTTAATAATTTAATGGAAGATCATTTTAAGTAAAAAAAAACATAGATTGATTATATGATGAAAGAAGTTTTTAGGAATGTTGTTTACCATGTAGGAGATTCAGGATGCTCTGTTTTCCTTGTTGATACCCAAAGCAATGATGGACTTGTGTTAATTGATTGCGGAATGGATTTAAGGATGATTAAAAACATTAAGAAAGGTGGGTTAAATCCAATGAATATCAAACATTGTATATTGACTCATTTTCACATCGATCATATAGGTAGTTGTGCGGAGCTCAAGAAATTCAACAAGAAGGTTAATTTTTATGCCCATGATTTAGATGCAGATGCAATTGAAGAAGAAGGTCATGAAAAAGAAACAGTTGCTTCTTGGTATGGTATAAAATATAACCCTATAAAATTGCTAAAGAGATTTAAAGGGGATGAAATATTAAATTTCGGAGAATTTGAATTTCAATGCATTCATACACCGGGTCATACGCCGGGTTCAATTTCTATTCTGATAGAAATAGAAGGAACAAAGATACTTTTTGGTCAAGATATACACGGTCCAATCATTCCAGGAATAAGCAATTTTGCAGATTATCAAGATTCTTTAAGGAAACTCTTAAATTTGAATGCTGATATATTATGTGAGGGACATTTTGGGATATATAGTCCCACTGATAGTGTAAGACGATATATAGAGGGCTACATTGAATGAGCCACCAAATATATTTACTAATGATTTTTAATTTTTGATTTAAGTTCCAATTCTAACGCATGCTCATCAGCATCAATTGCTCTACTGATTTCACCTTTGTCTCGATAGATAGATGCAAGATCCTTCCATACATATATATTATCCGGTGAGATTTCAAGGGATCGTAAATATGCTTTTATAGCATCGTCATATTTTCCTAACTTCTTGTAATTAAAAGCAAGATTACTATATAAAATCGCTACTTCAGGTTCCATATCAATAGCACGTTTAATGGCTTCAATAGCTTTGTTATATTCCTTTTTTGAATGATATATTTCACTCAATTCACTCCATACCAGTGAATTAGTATTATCAATTTCTAAAAAAGTTTTAAAAGCTTTTTCTGCTTCTTTATCATCTCCTAATTCTTTATGTGCAATACCCAGATGATACCACCCATACTTGTTTTTTGGATAAATTTTCAATGTATCTTTCAATTCTATAATAGCATTGTTAAATTCTCCTACTTCTAGATACTGCTGCCCAATTTTATACCATCTTAAACCCAATAAAAATCTTTCAGACATATCATTATCATCAAGATCCAAATATTCTAAATTAATTAGCTTTTCAATTGTTTCAGGAATAGTATTAATCCTATTGTTATAAAGGTTAAAATATTTGAGAGATTTTAGGTTTCCAATACATTTAGGCAGAGTCTGAATAGAAGAATCAGGAACTTCTAATTCTTCAAGCAATTTAAGTTCACAAATTTGCTCCGGAAATAAACTAAGATTTATATTTTCATTCTTGAGATATATACCAATGACATTTCCATCAATATTTATTTTGTAATGAAGAGCAGTATCCCAATGTATAACATTTTTAGTTTGTTCGACCTTTTTCAGCTTCTCCCCGATAAAAATCTCAATAATTGCTAATGCAATTACTTCTGAGGATATGACACCTTCATTTAAATAAGTTTTTGAGATTTGAATTCGTGCAATTTCAAGTAACCATTCCGGTATCCTATTTATTTCATTACCACTCAAGTTAATATAATCAAGTTTTAACAAATCCCCCATAGATTGAGGTAAAGAAGTTAATCTCAGATCTGATAAATTTATATATCTTAATTCAAGTAGTAAACTAATAGAGTCTGGTATTTCTGTAAATTCCCAACGACTAAGGTCTAATGCGTGAATGTGACGATTTTTTACAACATAATTAAAATAAGAAGAATTCTCTAATACATCTATATTATCCGTCGCGAATTTTTTAAAATAACCTATGGTAATATCGAGTTGCTTTCTTTTGTTAATTTGAGTTTTTTCTAAATCTATTAAAAACGGACATTCTTTTAAATCGAGATCATATATCTCTGCATATTTTTCGACTAGATCATTCTTTAAAATTTCGGATGTTTCAGTTGTCTGAGATCTCAAAAAGCTATAAAGGAAAGATAGAAATAACGCTGAGGACTCTCGTTTTATTTGTTCTTGTATAATCATTATACATTTTTCTGGGAAAGTAATAATTAAAAGTTTCGCAATTACTAATCTCGTTAACGATTTCTGTTCAGTTTGGAAAATATGGATAAAAATATCATAGATTTTTATAAATCTTTTAGCTAATTTGTTAATAATTTCTTTGATTTCAACTAAAAAATCATCATCAGCCTGATCTTGTAACAAATGGATTAAGGAGAAAATACCCTTTTCAATTTTGATATCCTTAGCTAATATCCTTGTATAAATTGCTTCTGGAGTATTCATCTCATTCATATTTCTAAAATATTTTAAATCTTATTTAATCTTAAACCATAATTAATAAGAAATTTTTTCCATTTCAAATCAAGTGAAATTATATTGGAAAAAAAAATGGAAATTGAAATGAAGGAATAATGAACTTAGAAGAACGTCAGAAAATTCTTTCAAAATATGGGTATATATTTGAAAACGAAAAAAAATATTATAGTAAAGCTACGGGTAGTTCTAGCAAGGATTATGATTTAGGAGGTGAAAGCTTCTTCCGTAGAGCGAATTTAAAATTTAAAGAAGCGTTAGGAGATGTTAAAAATAAAAAAATTCTAGATGTGGGGTGTGGGGCCGGGGCACTATCTTTTTATCTAGCCCAAAAAGGTGCCAATGTTACAGGAATAGACCTTTCTAAAAATTCAATCGAGGTTTGTAAGAATGAATCTAAAATAAGAGGATTAAATATTGATTTTCGAGAAATGAATGCCCAAATCCCAGATTTTGAAGACGAATCGTTTGATATGATTGTGGGGTCTAGAGTAATACACCATTTACCTAACCTCGAACTGTTTTTTAAAGAATGTAAGAGATTAGTCAAACCAAATGGATATATTGCGTTTATTGAACCTTTAAAAAAAAATATAATAGTAGAATTAAATAGAAAGTTTTTTGCTCCTGAAAGAAGGACACGACATGAACACCCACTTTATCTTTCAGATATAGAGAATGCAAAAGCAGTTTTTGGTAATCTTGAACATCACGAATATTTTCTAATTTCCCCTTTAGCAATGTTTTTCAGAGATTTCATAAAAAATAATATTCTATTTAAGGGCTTCTATAAAATTCTAAATATTATTGAATCCCCTTTAACAAAAGTAAAGGTATTAAAGCAGTATTGTTGGCAAACTGTAATAAAATGTTCTAAGATCTAGGATTCTGCTTTCTCTTCTTTACCTGAAATCTGTTTTATATCGAGTCTTAGCATTCCTGAATTTTCATACGTCTGATCTTCTTTTAAAAATTTAAGTTTGACTGCTTGAGGATCACTTTCTAACTGATTTATTAAGATATCAAATCCATATTTTTTTTCCTGTAGATCTTCTACAATATTCATCTTCCCTTTAAATACAACTGAACGATATGTTTGCCCACAACCATCTTCATAACCATTATCTTCAATGACTGTACCACATACATTTGGATTAGATTTAATATAATCAATTTTTTGACCTTCTTTAGCACAGTGGAAATAAAGAGCGTTCTTATCTTCGTCATAACCATAACTTAAAGTTACTAAGTATGTTTCATTTTTTTTGCACATTGAAATGACTGTGTACTTACCACCTTTTAATATGGTTATTAGGTCATTTTCTTCTGATACTTCTTTTTCTACTCTTCTCATATGATATTTGGTCATATAGGATTACCTTCAAATTATTTTATATTCCATTATAAATATAAGCAGTTTAACTTCTAGAATAATTATTTTTATCTTAATTTGACTATTATCTTTATTCAATGGTATATGGGGACTGGCACACACACAACCAAGGGTGCAAACATGCAGTCGGAAAAATAAAGGAATATATCAAGACTGCGATAAAATTCAAATTAAAAACAATTGGAGTTAGTGATCATTTTCCTTATGAATTTCTAGATGATATTGAGAGAATTCCTTATGAAGAATATGCTATAGCGCTACCTGAAATCGAATCATATCTAACAACCTCTGAAGAATTGAAAGAGAAATATAAACAAGATATCACAGTTAGAATTGGTTTTGAAATAGATTATTTTAAAAACCAAGAATCAGCTTTAAATACTCACTTAAATCCTATTAAGAAAAGGTTAGACTTTATTATAGGTTCAATCCATATATTAAATTTTTTTAATGGGAGAGGAGCATGGGGATTTGATGATTCAAGATTTAGAAAAGAATATGAGTATTATGGAGTCGATACGGTGTACTTATTCTATTACCAGTCAATACAAAAAATGGTAAATTCAAATAAATTCGATTTTGATATTATTGCCCATTTTGATTTACCAAAGAAGTTTAATGATATTCCAACAGATAAAGAGAAAGTATATGATAAAATGATGAAAGCTCTTGAGCAAATTAAGAAAAAGGGTGTAACGATGGAAATTAACACTGGTGGGTTAAGGAAGGATTGTAAAGAACAATATCCCAGTGTAGAAATTATAAAGGAGATGGTCTCTCTTGATATTCCGGTTTTATTGGGATCGGATGCTCACAGACCAGAAGAGATTGCTTGGGAATTTGGTAAGATTATTAATATTTTAAAAGAAATTGGTTATACTAATTTAGTACATTATAATAAAAGAAAAAGGACATTTATAGAAATTTAAGGAGTTCTAATTGACAAGGGAAATGTCCATTCTTTTAATTTCAAAAAATCTAACAAGTTGCAGTTCTATACTTTCCTGCTTCGTATCCAAGCTTCGGTTATCAACGAATTTAACAATCTTATATGCTTGGAATTTTTTGTATGGGATACTAAATGATTCGTTTCTGAAGAACCTATAACTGCAATAAGTAATTCTTCTGCATCTCTAACAATACCGATCCTATCTTTTTGTTCATAATTTTTAATTGTAATATTATCTAAAGATTCGAATTCTTGATGGAGTTCAGAATGTTCATCATTTTCAAGATTAATTGAGCAGCAGATATTCATAGCGACAGATGATCTTACCTCATATAAGTACAGATCCTGCAAATCTTCTATTCCTGGAACAACAATGGTTACATTGGAAATGGCATTAGGAAGCATTTCTCTCATCTTTTCAAGAATTTCTGTTTTAGTGATTTTTACGTTAGTAAAATCGATAATTTTATCAGTTGAACTTGATTCCTCTTTTCTTAATTTCTCATTTTCAAGTTCTAAACTTTCTAAATCTTCATCTGTCTTAGCCAACTCATCGTTAAGGATTTGTAATTCTTTTTCTAGCTGATTAATTTTCTCATCTTTTTCATTTAGAGTATCTTTACTTATTGAAGTTGCTGTTAATTTTCTAATATCATCCTCTTTTAATTCAATTGTTTTTTCTAGCGTGCTTACCTGGTCATCTTTTATCTTGAGCGAATTTTCCAATGTTTTTATTTGCTCATCTTTCCATTTTAAGGAACTTTCCAGAGTCTGTATCTGTTCGTCTTTTAAATGAAGTAGCCTTTCTTTTGTTTCCAAAAGCTTCTTCAATTCATTAATTCGTTCATCCTCATCCATACCAAAATCACAACAATTCCTATTTATAATATTTACTATACCAAGTAAAGATTAAAAATTTATGATTTCTAAATCATTTTTGTTATCTCGTGTGATAAAACAATTTTTTGCCCAATAGTTATCTGGTAAAGATATACCATCATCAATAATACACCAATGTAATCTGCAGAATTTTCCTACATTTACCTTGTTAAATAGAATTGTATTGGACAACTCAGAAAAATCCCCTACAGTGGATGAATCACCAAGAATAACATTTGGTCCTAATTTCAATTTATCTCCAATTTTAACATCGTTTCCGAATCTTAATGGTTCAATAAGTTTTGGTTTTTTTCCTCTAAACGAGTTCTTCTTTATTTCAACTAAAAACCTTTTATTCATTCTAATTATATCTTGTAAGCAGGTTAGATGAAATTCCCCTATATTCTCTGCTGTAATTAAAGGAGTTAGAATTCTAATACCTCGAATATCTAGATGATTTTGTATTGCATTTTTTAGAACATCCTGAAATTCTCTCTCCCCACGCTCAGATATTTCTAAATTCTTCAAATATTTCAAGATTTTCTGATTAGTTAGATATAATGGTAATGAATAATAATCGCTCATAATCTCATGTGGTTTCGGTTTCTCAATTATATCGATTAAACTTAAACCTTGATTTTCATCGATATCTTTACTTAAGTCTGAATCCTTTGATATTTTAACGTTTGCGTGACCTTTAGCAATCTCAAGATCATTAGATTTCATCAAACTTAAAACAACATCTGAGTTTTTATGAAGCTCAAACATTTTCAAGATCTCTTCCTTCGAGAAAATAATATCTGCAGCAGTAATAAAGAAATTTGAGACTTTATTATAGTTTAGCAAGATCGAATTAATAGCGAAAGCAATAGCATCAGCCATACCAGTAGGCTCTTTTTGATCGATAAAAATTGTCTCTATATCTTTAATTTTTAGAATTTCCTTTTTGATCAATCCACTTTTATAACCTAGAACAATGCAGAATTTATTAAATCCTGCTTCTTTAAAATTCGAGATAATCCGGGATATAATGGTTTTTCCATTAATTTCTATTAACGGTTTTGGGATTTTATCTGAGATTGGTCTTAATCTAGTGGCATAACCCGCAGCTAATATAATAACATAGACATTCGATTTTAATTCCATATACATTTTTATTAGTATTACTTAATTATTAGACTTAAATTTTTATGTTTAGATATACAATATAGATTCATGGAAGATCAAGATAAGATTCTTGAGGAAGTAGAATCTGATATTTGCGAACTCATAGAAAAAGAACTTGAATCGGCATCTGCAATATTAGGAATTAATGTTGGAACTCCTGAAGGCACCAAAATTGCAAATATGTTTAAAAAGTCGATTAAAATGACGATGGGGGAGATTACAGCAGCTAATAGTAGTTTAGTATTCCTTTCGTCTAAAATGTTAAAAGATTCCTTAAACCAAGATGTAGCATATAATTTAATTACGGGGAAAGATCGAATTGTTCTATCTATACTCACTGAAAATACTACTATGATAACTTATTTAAATCGAGAATTAGCAGAACTTGAAGGGTTAGACTCACATATAAATAGATTACAAAAATTAGCTTTACAAATTTCAGCAATTATCGAAACTTCAGACATACTTAAAGAAGAAATATTCAAAGGATTGAAAAGAGCAATTCCTAACACACTTGTACTTGCAATTATTACAAAAGACGGATTACCTATTAAAATTCAATCAACCATGCCTGAACCAATTCTTTCGGCTATGATTGCTGCCTTATATAACTTATCTGGAATATTGTTAGAAAGTAATATGGAGTATAGTATTATCGGAGGAGATAATGGGTCTGTAATAATACATGATTTAGACGAGAATAGGGTTTTAGCACTTGCTGTTCCAGAATCGGATGGGAGGAAATTAGGCGCCTACATTGCTAAGGTCAAGGCGATTATTAAGAGTTGAGAATTTACATAAAGTAGCTCTTAATCTATTCTTATAAAAAATATTGGGGTGTCACCAGAAAGCTTCTTTATTATATTGAAAATTTGAAGAACAAAGAGAGTAAGTTTACTAATACACATTAAAAGCAATTATTCAATAATTTTATTGATTTTACTCACAATATTTAAAGCGTTATTATAAGATTCTGATTTTTCCTTAGCGTTAACTAAAATGGTACATACAGGTTCCCCTTTTAGTATACTCTTTATTGGCTCACTTTTATCATGTATAAATTCGAGGTTATTTATTTTTGTAAGTTCGGTTTTACTTATTTCCTTAGGAGCAAAAAAAATAAATTTCGTTGAAAATCCATTAAATTTCGATGATTTAACTTGGTTTTTAACTTTATTCCATTTTTTTTCGACAAAACTTTTTATATGCAAGTCTATTAGACTCAACCCTATACATGTTTCAGATGCTCTTATCGACCCAGGGATTCTTGGATTTATTTCCATTAGATAAGGGTGATGATGTCTTAAAATATAATCGAAGCCATTTATCCCTTTTAATCCTAATTGAACTGATAGTAGTTTTGATATTTTAGATATTAATTTTTCATCTTTTTCTGGCAAATTCGCAGGAACAATATTTCCACAATACATAAATTCTTTCGGAGCGTTTAGAAGTTGTTCTCCTATAATTTGTTGATTAATTGATATAACTTCACATTCTCTTCCATTTGATAATGTTGTACAACTGATAGGAATTCCATCTAGATATTCCTGAATTATCCATTCTAATGGGTTAAAACTTTTGAGTTGCAATTTCTTAACAATATTGGATAATTCTTCAATATTTTCGATCTTGAAAACATTTAACCCCCCTGCACTCCTAGACTTCTTGAATATACATGGAAATTTGAGTGTATTGATATAGAGTTCTAATTTATTATAAGAAAAAGTAAAGGGAACAAAAATATTACATGATTCTAAATATTTAAAAATAGATTCAATGTTACGAGCTCTCTTGATTGTCTCGATGTTATTATTTAGATTTAAAATTCTATATTTTTTATTTTTCACTTCGTGTAATATTTCATCTCGTTCTTTATATGCATCATCTAATCCACTCCCAATTATTAAATAATCAATTTCTGGATATTTTTCCAACATTTTTATAGTATATTTTGAGAGTAAAGTACTATATCGCTCCTTAATTGAATTGTAATTAGTTGCTAACTCTTTAATTAAGACTAAGCTATCCTGTACATTTGGATAAAGATCTAAATCACCAAAGAAATCCACAGCATATACTTTATAACCTGAATTCTTCAAAGAATAAGCTAAGGGTCGTGTATTGAAACCGACAATTAAAACTGTTTTAATCTGTACTACCATTAATAAACAATTAGAAATTAAAATTTAAGAAGTTTTTAGGAAATAAGTTTAAAGTATCTTTTTCAATTCTAAAATTAGTGAATTGGGGTTATATTTATTAAATTTATACAATTGAGCGCTGGCATATTTTTTAAAATTTTTTTTTATTTTATCTGCAGAATAAGTATGAACACCAAGAGCTTGAGTAGCATAGGATTTTTTTGGTTCTAAAACCACCATATGTATTTTTTGTTTTGAGAGTTTCTTTGTTAATTCTTTTAATTCTTCTGTAATTAACATATAATCAGATTCGACTTGAGCTATTAAGTCTGGATGTTTAACAGAAATATTAGCACCACAATCACTACATACAAATACAATTGGAATAATATTCCTATCCTTCAGTTTTTCAATTTTTATAAGATCTGAAACTTTTTTAAGAGCGGCCGCCATAGGTGTGTATGATTTACCTTCGATCTCTTTCAATTTATTAACCGCCATCTGAAAGTTGACGGTGGGGTTCTGAAGAACTACAGCTTGTTTACCACGAAAAATAATTAGAGATATTTTATCTCTTTTTCTATATCCTTCTCGGTGCAATGATAATATTACATCAGTCATTTGTTTTATTACATGATACATGGATGCGGAACTATCTAATACAAAAAATAGAGCTAAAGGAGCACGGTACTCATAAATCTTATCCATTAAATCGTATTTGTTAAAATGTATTGGAAAATCTATATCAGTTTCATTATAGGCTGTATTTTTTAAATAGTTCCTTATGGTCGCATCTAACGCAATCCTTTTTGGCTCTTCACCCATAGGTGATCTATATGATACATATCTTCCTTTTTGAGATGAAGATATTTTAATTCTTCTTCCTATTCCTCTCCCCCCATAATCAGAAATCTTGCGATCCTTTCTTATGTTATCTAGGATGGAAGTCATCTTTTTTTCCATTTGGTAAATAAATGGCAGAGAAGATTTTTTAGCTTCAAAAAATTGAAGATCATCATCAAATGGAATATTTTTTACTTTCCAACCTCCAGCAGGTTTAGGATTTCTCTTTTTATCATCAGGATATTTGGGAGGGGGGAGCTTCTGTTCTCTTGATTCGGGGATATCCACTTTATCTGGATCGACAGATTGACGTTTAAACTCTTTTTGTTCACCGTCATCATGTTTTAATGGCCCCTCAGTTTCTCGATTAGGTTGAAGTACATTAGTGTCTTCATAAGCTTCTTTTATTTTTCCATAGACTTCTGCAATCTTGGATTTAATTTCTTCAGGAGTCATTTCAAAATGAAGTGATTGAATTCTGTGTTCAAAGACTAAATCCATTGCTACGTTTAAGTCTTCATCAGTTATTAATTTCCTAGCGTTTAATGCCGCATGGGCTCTTGCACATCGAATAAAAGTAATATCTGCTCTTTGAGAGAAAATTTCTAATTCACTTACGATTTTTGATACAAATTCATATACAGAACCAGGTATTTGCACTTCTTTTACAATCTTACGAGATTCTAAGATTTTACTTCGGAGTGTTACTTGTTCACTCTCAAATTTTTTAATAAATTCTTTTGGATTATCATCAAAGTTAATAACTCGCTTGGTTATCTCGGCACGTAATTCAATATCTTTTGGAGCTTTAATCCGAACTTCTAACCCTAGACGATCTGCTATTTGTGGTCTTAAATCTCCTTCTTCAGGGTTCATACTACCTACTAGAACGAACCTAGATGGATGAGATACAGAAATGCCTTCTCTTTCTATTATATTAACACCTGAGGCAGCAGAGTCTAATAAAACATCGACAATATGATCTTGAAGCAGATTAATCTCATCTACATATAAAATTCCTCGGTTTGCTTTAGCAAGTAATCCCGGATGCAATGCTCTTATTCCCTTTGTAAGTACTTTATCAATAGAAAGTGATCCACAAACCATATCTTCAGTCACACCTAAAGGTAGGTTAACTAACCACATATCTCTATATTCGGTTTTGATTTCATTCTTCTCTTTTTCTTCTATACAACTTTCACATAAATCATCAATATCTGAATTAGGATTACAAGAGAATTCACATCCTTTAATTACTTCTATTTGGGGCATTAGTTCTACAAGGCTTCTTACGGCAGTACTTTTTCCGGTACCTTGATGACCAGTTAAAAGTACGCCCCCAATTTTTTCATCAATAACATTTAGAACCAATGCCATTTTCATTTGGTCTTGTCCGAGAATGGCTGTGAATGGAAAATTAAGTTTTTTCATAATAATAGATATATTTTTTATTTATCTACAGAGAACTCATTTTAACTCGTAGTTTTCTTAATCAAATTAACGCTTAATCAAATAAAAATTTATCAAAATTACAAAATAAGATGAAAATTGTTAGATTTAAAATTTCTTAGACAAATCTTTCAATTTTTTATCTAAGCTTGAGATGGATTCATTCCATTTATTAAGTACAGCATCAACTTGAGGTATTATGAAGACTTTCTCTTTGTATTCTAAATAATTTAAAAATTCCTTTATAGTTTCAATTTTTATAAAAGTCGTTGCCACAAACTTTCGAATATCTTCAGTTTGATTAGTTAGTACTTCAGGAATTCTTTCACTTTGACCTTTGTGTACTAACGTTGTTAAATATTCTTCAGTTCCGAGTAATAAGGAATTTAGTTTGGTGATTTGTTCATTTACGAATCTTTCATAAGTTTTTGGTACATTTTCTGCAGGGAAGAAATTAGTTACATCAATATGAAACTTTTGAGTAGAGGTTATTAATTGTTCCATTGATTCATAGCCTTCAATCCTAAATTCTACTTCATGGAAGTTACTTTTTGAATCATTTGAATCATCTAACCTAAAAATTTTAAATCCTGGATCATTCTTTAATTGAATTGTAGGGTCACCTTTTTTAAAGGGGCGTTCAATTTGACGAGTTAATCTGTCAGGATTGAACACAAGTGCTATTGCTAATGGATTTATCGATTGCCAATATAACGTAGTTTTCCTATCTCCTAATCCAGATAACATAACTTTGAATCCGGGATGAGAATGCCACCAACCAACAACAAATTCATCTGTTTCAAAACCTTTTTCTTCAATAAGGGCAAGATTAACATAGTCCTCTTCTGAAAATTCGTAACGATCAACAACTTGTTCTGGATCAAATACTTCGTGCATTATCGGGAACGCAGCAGAAATAACGACATCCTTTTTATTTTTTTTCCCTACATTCTTTCCTAAAAAAACACCATGAACTTCTATCCAATCTTCCTTACGGATTTTTACATTTGCGAATCTCACACAAGCCGCTACAATTGTTAAGTAGGCTTCTTTAGGGATTATTACAACCAACTAATATACCAACTCTTAAAGATTTTATTTATTTTGTGAAGACTTATTGAAAAATTAATACAAATTTTTCTATTTAATCTTTTTTATAACATAAGCAAATTTCTTCAACTGACTAATAATTATATGGGAGAAATTAACACTATTCCATAAAACTTGTAATACTAGAAATAAATTTTAGCATGAGATAAATAAGAATTTAAATTCAAAATTTACCATTATAATATTACTTAATTCAAATAATTATAATATAAAAAGTGATTAAGAATGACTGAAAGAGGATTCGAACCACTAACAAGCCAATTGGGGATTCCCGGAACCAGCTACCGAATCCAATTGGGACTGATTAATGATAAATGGGCCTCGCGTCTATTAAAGGGAAAAGGTGTAATTGATTCATACGTCTATAAGGATGAAGATGTCGAGGGGGGATTCCCAAATCAAAATCTTATCGTAGGTTGGGTTTTACGTACAGTAGCAATTCCTAATATTAATCCTCATCAAGTGATGAAGACTACACAAGCTTTAGTTAAACAAGCAATTCGAAAGAAAGAAGAAAGAAAGGTTGTAGCCCCTTTATCAGAGACTAGTTCAGTTGAATTAGAAAAAGTACCTGAAAATGAGTTGAAAAGACCTCAAGCTCAAGGATGGGTTAAAACAGAAGGCATGAAAAGCCAACAAGAACTCGAAGAAGAAAGAAGGCAAGCTTTTAAAGCTACCGTTGCTGCTAGGAAAGAAGATGATCATGCTGCAACATTGAAGACAACTAGGGAATTACCTTCCATCCCAAAACAAGGAATGGGAGATGTGGCATCAACTCCCTCAAAAGCATCGAGTTTTTGTCCACATTGTGGGAAGGATTTAGATTGGAAATTTTGCCCTTATTGTGGTAAACCATTACCACACAGTTAAAATCATCCTATTATTTACTTATGGAATTTTTAGGTTAGAATTAAAAAATAGTTCTTTTTAAATTAAATACTTTTTATTCAAATATTTAAAACCATACAAACTATATATATATCATAAATTTGAAAAAACTAGTGAATCTATAATGGGGAAAATTAATGATCAAAGTGTAGTAACAATTAAACCCCTTGCTTACTATAAGATGCTACTTCATGTGTTACGTTTTGGTTCAAAATATATTGAACATGCAAAATTATCTGAAGTTATGGGTGTTTTGATTGGTCGTCTTGAAGGAGAAGGTGAAATTAAAGACGTAATTATCGAAGATGTAGTACCCGTTTCTCATGGAGGGACAATAGAAGTGAAATTCTCGGTTGAGCAATTGGGAGCATTTGGAGAATTAGATACGAAAATATGGGAGCAATATGGTGATCTTGGTTGGTTTTCTGTAGGATGGTACCATTCACATCCAGGATTGGGTATATTCTTCAGTGAAACTGACAAATATAACCAAATCTTTTGGCAAAAAAATCCTAGTGGTATAGGAATAGTGTTTGATCACACATATCTTGATAAGCCAAATGAACTTGGATTTAGAGCATTTAGACTAAGTGAAACGAATCTAGATGACCCTTCCTTAGCCTTAAAATCAGATTACCATGAAGTAAAAGCAAATGTAATATTTCCTGATAATCTTGAATTTTATTTAAAAATCGTGGACTTAATTAACAATGTTCACACGGGGGGCCCCCAAATTCTTGAGTTAAACGAAACTGTTGATTTATTTAGTGATGTTTTTATCCCTGAAGATGAACAAATAGAATCAAAATTACCTGAAGTACGATTTGATGAAATTATTACCACTTTAAAAAATGGAATGAATAATTTTCTAGAATCATCAATTAGACCTATGGTATACTTCTTAAATACGTGGGGACAAGATATAGTAGATAAGATCTCTATTAATAATACGGGAATGCGCAATGATTTAAAAGAAATTAGGGATAAATTGAGCAACGAGATTATAAACTTACAGCAATCCTTCAATTATGATTTACAAAATGATATAAAAGATTTAGATTTCTACGTTGATGATAAACTTGAAGATATAGATAATGAAAAAGAGAAAATTGAAGAGTTGGTTAAAAAATCAAAAGAGGAGTCTATAAATCAAATTAGAAGTTCATTTGAAGATAAAGGTTTTACACAACTTTTAGAAAAGATGGAAAAAATCTCAAATAATATATCAAAATTTAATGATAATTTCTCAAATAATATCAAAAGTTTAAATGGGGGAAGTATTGCCCTAAAGAAATATACAGAAAAATATAAATCGATAAATAATTTAATTCAAAGCGATTTAAACACCGTACAAGAAGATCTTTTAACAAGTTTTAATAAAAAAGTCAGTAAAATTAAAGGAAATCTTAATAACCTGTATAAAGAAACTAAAAACTACTTATCTGATTTAAAAGCAGCGATTATATTATTAGAAAGCTCAAAAAATCCTATCAAGAATAAATTGAGTACATTAAAAACAGAAAATAAGGAACTGCAAAAGACGGTGAAGGATCTTAGAGCTGAGAATCAAGAATTATCAAATAAAATAAAAAAGTTAGAAAAGGGAGGAGAGTAGAAAAAATGTCGTCACAAGGAACTAGTGAATTTAAAGTCATAATCAAGGCGGATGCTTTTATTCGAATGATGACTCATGTATTAAGATTCGGAAATGAAGCACTGGATGAAAGCATAGAAGTTATGGGTATTTGTGTAGGAAATATCGATGAAACTAGAAAAATCATCAATTTATTTAACATCATTCCTATTCAACATGGAATTCATGTATCAACAGGGTTCTCTAAAGAGGATATTGAACTATTTGCGGGATTAGAAAAGGAATATCAAGAAAAAGATATGAAAATAGTAGGTTGGTATCTCTCAAGGCCCGGATGGGGTCTTGACTTTACTGAAATAACCATTCAAAATCATAAATTTATCCAAACAGATAAAAATCCTCATGGATTCGTAATTATCTTTGATCATACACTAATGGGTAAAGAAAAGGGATTTGGATTTGTAATTAATTCATTAAAAGAATATAAAAAATCAAATAAATATTTTGAAATCTCGTATGAACTCGAGATTCCGGCTAATTTAAATTTCTTTAGGTGGGTTCAGAAGTTTGTAGAAGATTCTCAAAGATTGTCACCAGTTATGATTAATGAGATTAAGGAACAATCTTTAAGAGAACTTCAAGATATCCCTTTATCAACTGAAGATTTAATAGATGAAACCGTGAAGGATTATTCAGAACAGGTTAACCAGATAACTTCTGGATTTAATAATGGATTCACAAAATTAAATGAAGCTCTTGCTGATACGTATGAAACTCAATTTAATACATGGATTGGTGAGGTAACTCAAGGAACTCTAAAGGGAATGAAACATATAAGTAGATCGATAAATCAGTTGAAAAATACTCTTTCTGATGGCCTAAAAGATGTTAAAATATACTTTAATAGCACATTTGAGGAGATTTCTAGTCTCTTTAAGAAAAATATTACTGAATATATCAATACTCGTGTCGAAGGTCAGAAGGAACTAAAAACTGAGATTTCTCAAATTCTAAACTCTGCAATTGAAGAATCAAAAATAACAATTGATAATCAAATAAACAGTAAAACCACCCCATTTGAAGGAAAAGTACAAGAAGTATTAGATGCTTTAGAATCAACTTCAAATTTAAACTCTCAAATATCAACATCAATAATGGAATTAAATAATTTAACCTCAGATAAAGATGATGAGATAAAAAACCTTATGAAAAGTATTTCTGAGAATCTAGAAAAAGTCACCATCCCATTTAATACACAAATTGAGGGTAAATTTGAAGAAATAGATATAGAATTAAAACCAGTAAAAGACAGTTATTCAGAAATTAGGATTTTACTCGAAAAACTCCAAAAAATAATTACCGAATTTCGTAATTTAACTTAATCTTTTTTAATAAAATTGTAGACTTGAGACTTTTGAAATCTGTAATTTATATTTTGGAATATTAGTACTCAGTCTTTTTAATTGATTTAATTTTGCTATTTGGCCTAATATTCTACCTATTTTATCTACTTTTATATTAATACCAAATGATTCTTTGAGAACGGAGTTTATTTTGTAAGATGATAAGATTACAACCTTCGAAATATTTTTTTCACAAAGTAATTCAATGGCTTTTCTAACTAGATTAATTAGGTTCTCCTTATTTTCAACTTGAGTCTTTTTCATACTATCAAAAAAAATAATGTATATACTATATTTATTGTTATATTTGAGTATTTTTAAAGATTTCATATGAAATTTATCAATTGTCTTAATATGATCACTCTATTCTATTGATTATAGCTATTTCCATTTTTGTATTATAATTAGGTTTAAATTGAAAAGAAGAATTAATACATATAATGTCTAATGAGCAATCTAATTCTTCAAAAAAGTCAACAACAAGTAAAACGGGGATTAAACAAAAAGTTAAAGACTTTACTTTAAAAAAGAGAGTCAAATTAACAGATATATCATCAAAAGCAAAAAACCAGTTATCTGCCTTTTATTCTGATAAAATTATTCACCAAGAAGTCTATGTAGACGGGAAAGAACCAAAATCTTATTCGTTCCATAGAAAATTTTGGGGATTATATGGAATATTTATCCTGTATTCTCTTTTATTAATTAGTGCCATTAATTTTCCAAATAGCACTTGGATTAATATATTAATGCTTGGTAATCCATTTGCTTTTTCAAATGCTATTGTCGCATTTTTTCTGGCACTTTCTATTCTATTGAGTATCGATAAATTACGAATCTTTATTTTTGAAGAAAAAACCATTATTAAGCAAATAGTATTATATTTTGGGTTATTAACGGTATTTTATCTGCTATTTTTATATTTATCTTCCGTTACAAATCTCAATATTATGACTTATTTACTAACCTTATCAATGATCTGGTTACTGCTATTGAGCAGTCGGTTCTATATCTATTCAAGAAAATTCTCAACCAAAATAGAGGCAAGGTTTATTAAAAAATATTCTATCCCAAGATATTTAGTTGCTATAATTATTCCATTTATTATATTGGGAGTGCTAGTTGTAATTTCATTGTTTTATAGGTTTTTTTTAGTGTGGTTATCTTTAGATTTCTTTGGAAACGCTGATCCAACGAGCGCAGTTAAAGTATATAATCTAGAAATGCGTGTAATAATGCCATTAATTTATTTCAGTTTAGTTATGACACTCGTCTTTATTATTTTCGAATTTGTGTTAACTCGGAGACGAGCAGAAACCAAAAGAGCGGGAACTTTTGATAATTTTACCTTTTCATTAATTGTATTATTCATCTTTTTCTTTCAAATTTTTCAAATTAGTGTGTTTATGCTCCTCCAAGAAGATACGGTTGTTGCTTTAAAGGCCAGCATTGGGGCAACAGGTTCCGTAGCATCATATATTTATATATTTGAATTTGTTATATCAATGTATTTTCTGTATCGAATTGTGAAAAAAACAGGGAAAACCTTAGGGTGGCGCATTCTTATTTTTAAAAAAGATGGTCTTATCTTATTATGTTTAGCTTGTGTACTTGCTCAAACTTTATCTCGTTTTGCTTTAGCATCCCAAGTTCAAAATCAAGTAATAAGTGATGTTGGTGTAGTGTTAATGGCGGATAAGTATATTATTTCAGTTTTAATGATTTTTTTCTTAGGAAGTACGATATTAGTTTATTATTTAAAACCTCATGAAACATCCATGTTTATGAGATTACAAAAGGAGACTGTAAGTGAAGAAGAAAAAAGTATGGAGAGAGTTTATAAAATAATTAGAAGCGAATACATAAGAAGGGGTGAAGCATACCCAATTGAAATAATTGAGAGAGAATTAATTAAAGCTACTCAATTATCAAAAGGAAATGTCCACTCACTGTTAGAACAATTAGCAGAAAAGGATATAGATATATTAATTACTGAAGAAAAGCAAGATTTAGGAAAACCAATCAAAATGATTAACTTTGTTTCTGTAACTGAGCGTTTTGAGAAAAAAGGGGTAGCTAAGCAAAAAGCAAGAAGATATTTGAGTGAAAGACTTTTAGAAACTGCCTTAGAAAAGGATAGGAAAACTAGTAGACTAACAAGTAACACTGAAAAGGGTGAAGTAACAAACAGTTTTATTTCCTCATTATCGACTGATTATGGTAAGAAACAAAAGGATGCAGATATTCGGAAAGAAAAATTGGAAAAAACAGAAATTTCCTTTAGTTCTGAGCAACTTACCGAAAATTTGAAAAATCAAATTTTTGAAATAATAAAAAAGGAATATATTTACAGGATGGAAAACCCAGAAAAAACTCCTGATTTCTATATACCTATATCTGAAATTTCCAACGAAATTGAATTAGCTACGAAAATAAATCCTGGAGAATTATATCCTATTTTAGAGGATTTAAACAAAAATGATATCGAAATTACTCTAGTGAAAAACCCGGATGAACCTGAGGATAAAAAAATAAGGTTTTTACCTTTTTCCGACGATAATATGAATTATGCCCTAGCGAACTTTAGACCTGATGAATATTCTGACTTCAGAATTATAGTAACTAAATCTTTTCTCAAAAACTTAAAAACTAAAAAAGAAAAGAAGATCTTATTTCAATTAAAGAAGCAGATTCCCAATAATACTGAATCTCAGAAGTCTTGGATTGAATTACTCGATAAATTACATAAATATTATCCTGCATATTTTGAACAAATGGAAAAAATTCCAGATACTTCAAAATTGGGTAAACTACTAGATACAATTATCAAAGATTTTGAAAAGAAACAAAATTTAATAGAATAGCTTAAAAATTTAATTTACTCATATGTCTAAAAGCTATTTTACTTCATCCTTTTAAGATGGACATTAGAGTATGCGAATATTTAGAAAAAACCTTTCCTTTTCATATATAATCAAAAATACCTTCTCTTAAAAGGAACAAATTGCAGAGTAAAGACCCAGGAAAATCAAAACACCAAATTTTTTTTAGTCTATCTTCTTTTCAAATACTCGCAATGTTTAGAAGGGGTTTATTTTACACGTTTTTATCAATTTATTTAAAGGAATTTTTAAGTTTGTCAGTTTGGGAGACTACTTTATACGCAACCCTACCTATGATAATGAGCGTTATATTCCAGAATTTCGTATGGGGTCCCATGACAGATAAGATCCAACGTCGTCGAACATTCATAATTTTAGGAGAGTTATTAGCAGGTATAGGAACCTTAACTATTTGGGCAATACACTTTGCAGTAGATAATTTGTATTTAGCAGGATATATAATCATAATTGGTCTTAGCTGTGTTGAAATGTTTTGGTCAATGTCCAATATAGGCTGGAGTGCATTGATAAGTGATGTATACCCTTCTGAAAAAAGGGGTAAAGTAATGGGACAATTAACTAGTCTTGGTGGGTTAGGACGGATATTTGGTATATTTATTGGGGGTATACTTTATGATTCTGGTTTTGGGTTCAGAAATGGACCTTTATTTTTCGTAGCTTCAGCTGTTATGTTTGTTTCATCGATACCAATGTTATATGCTCCTGAGGGGGCGTTGATTTAGAAGCTCATGAGATAGAAAATTCAATAGATGATGGAGATAATCAAAATTATTTATTCATATTCGTAAAGTTTATAATAGCTTTGATTTTTATAAATTTTGGCAGAAATTCTATAGCTGTACCTTATTCTCAATATCTTTCTTTGGATTCAGGATTTAATGTAAATAGTATTATGTTAAGTTTTATCGCGAATATGCGTTCAGTTGCGGCGATGATTATTGGATTTACCGCGGGATATTTAAGTAAAAAATTTGGTCATTCTCACGTTTTAATTCTCGGTACATCTATAGGGATTATTGCTTTAATAATTACTGCAATTACTAATAGTTTGCAACTTATTTTTGTGGGTGGCTTTTTAATGGGAGCAGCAGAAGTTATTATATATGCCTCTTCATATGCAATCGCTTCAATTTTAATTCCGGCAAAAATGAGAGGGAAACTTTTTGCGGTATATAACACCACATTTTTCCTTTCATGGGGAATGGCTAGTACATTAATCAGTGGTCCTCTGATTAATATTCTTATAAATGAAGGAAGAAGTGAAGTCTTTGCTTATCAATGTGCCTTCCTTGTAGGGGCATTACTGTGCATAATTGGATTGATAATCTTTGTTGTATTAGAAATAAAGGTAAAAATCAAAAATAATATTGATGTAAGAAAGTTAGAAAAATAAATTATTCAGGCTTTTTTTCCCACCATTCTGCTATTGATGCTATATATTTATCATCCCATAAAGTCATAATCTTACATTTTTTAGTGCATTCTAGGCATTTTTCCGGATAGAAAATCGGGTGACTAATATATTTCTCACCTCCATCTGGTAACAGAACAACAATTGTCCCAGATTTCATTTTTCTCGCAGTTTCTATTGCTACATGCATCGCGGCACCCGAACTTATTCCTGTAAAAATCCCCTCTTGCAGAGAAAGCATTCTCGAAGCATGTTCTGCGTTTTCCATGTTTATATAAACCTTCTCATCAATTTGAGATTCATCATAAATATCTGGGACATACGAGGTTTCCATATTTTTTAATCCTTGAACAGGTGCTCCAGATTCAGGTTCTACAGCAATGATTCTAATATTTGGGTTGTGTTCCTTCAATCTTTTTGAAACTCCCATCAAAGTACCCGTAGTACCAAGTCCTGCAACAAATACATCAATTCTCCCATCAGTATCTTCTATTATTTCCTCAGCAGTATATCTATAGTGTGCCATAGTATTATTTTCATTCGCAAATTGATTTGGAAAATAGTATTTCTCTGGATTTTCTTTAACTCTGGCTTTAACATAATCTTGAGCTCCATTCATTCCTTCATCTCCAGGAGTTAATGTTATTTTTGCGCCATAGGCGGTCATAATTTTACGACGTTCGACGGACATCGTCTCAGGCATTACAATTTCTAATTGGTATCCTTTTACAGCACAGACTAATGATAATCCAATACCAGTATTACCACTACTTGGTTCAATAACGATTTTACCTGGGGTTAAGATCCCTTGTTTCTCAGCATCCTCAATCATAGATATAGCAATTCTATCTTTAACAGAACCCGCAGGATTATATTTCTCCAATTTAGCTAACAATAGAACGTTTGGGTTCGGATTACTTTTACCTATTCTGACTAAAGGAGTTTTACCGATTAGTTTTAAGATATTTGAATAATATTTCATAATTTAACACTTATTTATTTTAAAATAAATATTTCAAATTTGTAATAAAGAATATACTTTAGGTAATATAGAATTGGGATCAAGAAAAGTTTTATTTTAACAACCGTTTTCTTGACATTTTTCACACACAAGGCAATCTGTAGGTCTATAACCACATTTTTGTCCATTCCAATATAAAATCTCACCACTCTCTTCATCAATAATTACATCTTGGCTACTGGTTGGAAGAGTCTCCATTATATTCCCGCATTTACAACATTTCAGCTCTAACTTGCCCATACTAAGTATTCTCTCTTATCTTCAAGTTTTAAATAGACAATTTTAGTTTTAATAAATATGCGTTATTCTTTATAATAAAATACTTTGCAGAAATTTTGAAATAATTAAGAAGATGAATAAAAACAATAAAAAAAAATATATTTAGTTTGAATCTATTAAACAATATCCATAGGTTTACCATGATGCTCAGGTATAGGTCGTGTAGGTGGATTTTCTGGACCACCCATCTTACAGGAGGGACCCATATGACACCAAAGTGCATTGCCTTCTTTATGCATAGGACGTCCGCAGTGTCCTGGCAAGGGTTCCTCATATCCACATTCAGAACATACTAATTTACTCATGATTTTTCCTCCATTTTAGTTTATATTTTTAGGTTTAAAGAAAAATATTTTATATATTGATTATGAATTTACATTGTTTTTACAT